>OOCH01000308.1_pt1 | contig 53973 bp, 64 predicted proteins | sample 1671641 | NCBI WGS metagenome assembly OOCH01 (sample SAMN06348177, study PRJEB24527) | human gut metagenome | biome: human gut; feature: ankylosing spondylitis patient; material: feces | host: Homo sapiens | place: China | collected 2015-10
CTCCCGAGGGTTACGAGCTGGTTCTGGGCGGTGACTTCGCCATCAACGATGGCTATGTCTACGTTGCTGTTAAGCCGGTTCCCACCACCAAGACCATCAAGATCAACTACTACTCCGAAGCTGAGAAGAAGCAGATCGCTGAGGTCGATATGACTGTTGCTGCTGATGCAACTTCTGTCAACTCCGGTAGCCTGAAGGCTCCCGAGGGTTACGAGCTGGTTCTGGGCGGTGACTTCGCCATCAACGATGGCTACGTTTATGCTGCTGTCCGCAAGGTCAAGGCTCCTGCCACCACCAAGACCATCAAGATCAACTACTACTCCGAAGCTGAGGAGAAGCAGATCGCTGAGGTCGAGATGACTGTTGCTGCTGACGCTACTTACGTCAACACCAGCGAGCTGACCGCTCCCGAGGGCTACAAGCTGGTCCTGAGCGGCGACCTGGCCATCCGTGACGGCTACGTTTATGCTGCTGTCAACAAGATCGGCTCCAAGACCGTCAAGATCAACTACTACTCTGAGGCTGAAGAGAAGCAGATCAAGGAAGAAGAACTGACTGTTGCTCCCGATGCTACTTGCGTGAACACCAGCAAGCTGACCGCTCCTACTGGCTATGAGCTGGTTGAGGTTGGCGACCTGCCCATCCGTGACGGCTACGTTTACGCTGCTGTCCGTAAGGTCTCCACCAAGGAAGTCAAGATCAACTTCTACTGCCCCGAGGAGAAGAAGCAGGTTGCTGAGCCCACTGTCGTTGTGAACGCTGATGCTACTTGCGTCAACTCCAGCGCTTACGCCGCTCTGGTTCCCGCTGGCTACGAGCTGGCCGAAGTCGGCGACATGCCCATCCGTGATGGCTATGTTTACGCTGAGGTCCGCAAGGTTGCCACCAAGACCATCAAGATCAACTACTACTCTGAGGAAGAGGAGAAGCAGATCGCTGAGGTCGAGATGACTGTTCCTGCTGATGCTACCTATGTCAACACCAGCAAGCTGACCGCTCCCGCAGGCTACGAGCTGGTTCTGGCTGGCGACCTGCCCATCCGTGACGGCTACGTTTACGCTGCTGTCCGTAAGGTTCCCACCACCACCATCAAGATCTCCTATGTTGACGAGGCTACCGATAAGGAAGTCGGCACCGAAGATCTGGTTGTCAACCAGGGTACTACCGTTGTGAACTTCAATGTCTTGAAGAGCGTCCCCGCTGGCTATGAGCTGTGCGAGGTTGGTGACTTCTACGTTGGCAATGGTTCCGCTAAGGTCATGGTCCGCAAGACCAAGACCAACAACGGTTCTTCTTCCTCCAGCGCTTCCTCTTCCAGCAACACGACCAACACTTCTGCCAGCAACACGACCAACACTTCTGCCAGCCAGAAGCAGGTCGTCAAGGCTGCCGCTGCCCCGGCTAACACCACCAAGGTTCTGCCTAAGACCGGTGCTACCAATGCTGCTCCGCTGATCGGCGGCAGCCTGGCAGTTGTTGCCCTGCTGATGGGCTACGGCGTTTACGGCCTCGTTCTGCGCAAGAAGGACTAAGATAAACCTTTGTCCCCCCGCGCCCTTTGGGCGTAACGGATATTGGTTTACCTAAAATTGTGTGGTTTCCCCATAGGGTAGCGGTACCCAATGCTGCCGCTCCTGGTTGGGCGCGTTAGCATCCACCAAGCCCCATGTGATTCAACACAACAACACCCCCGCACGGTGCAAACCGTGCGGGGGTGCTTTTTTATCCTACGCATAAGGATATGGGCGGTATGGCAGGCGGGTAAACTGCAAATACTGGCTATGACAGGGGGATTGCTATGAAGATCGTCTTTTACGGGGCGCGGGAGTATGACCATTATTACTTTGATGTGCTGGCGGCGGACCCGGAATATGGCTGCGAGATCAGGTTTTTAACGGCGAATCTCGATGCGGACACCGCGCCGCTGGCGCAGGGCGGGGACGCTGTGTGCGCGTTCGTCAATGCGGATTGCTCGGCTCCGGTGCTGGAAAAGCTGGCGCAGGTGGGCATCCGCTGCTTGCTGCTGCGGTGCGCGGGGTACAATAATGTGGACCTGGCCGCGGCGCAGAAATGCGGCATCACGGTGCTGCGCGTGCCGGGCTACAGCCCGGAGGCCGTGGCCGAGCACGCTATGGCGCTGGCGCAGGCCGCGAACCGGCGCATCTGCAAGGCGTATATCAAGGTGCGCAACAACAACTTTGCGCTGGACGGCCTGCTGGGGTACAACCTGTACGGCTCGTCGGCGGGCATTGTGGGCACGGGGCGCATCGGTGCGGCCATGGCGCGCATCTGTCACGGGTTTGGCATGACGGTGCTGGCCTACGACCAGTACAGGAACCCCGCGCTGGACGGCATTGTGCGCTATGTGGAGTTGGACGAGCTGCTGCGCACGGCAGACCTTATCAGTCTGCACTGCCCGCTGACAGCCGAGACGCACCATATAATCAACGCTGACACAATCAAAATGATGCGTGACAACGCGATTCTTGTCAACACGAGCCGCGGTGGGCTGATCGACACCAACGCGCTGATCGACGCGCTGCGGGCCCGCAAATTTGCGGGCGTGGGGCTGGACGTCTACGAGGCCGAGGACGGGCAGGTGTTCGAGGACTTCTCGGACGACGTTTTGCAGAACGAGGTCGTGCCGATTTTGATGAGTTTCCCGAATGTGGTGGTGACGAGCCATCAGGCATTTTTCACGCGGACAGCATTGCAGAGCATTGCCATCACGACGATGGAGAACGCGCGGGCGTTTGCAAGAGGGGAGAAGTTGGTGAACGAGGTGAAGGGGTAAGGAAGGCAGAAGGGCAAAGCTGCAGGAATCCCTCCGGCGTGGAAGATAAAGCAGCGGTAGGGGCAAGGTGCGGCGGAGGGGTCAAGACCCCTCCCTACAAAGGGAGGATTCAATGGCGGCAGCCGTGAGGTGGCGGGCCGGGCATGCCCGGCCCCTACCGGGAGGTGAAAAGGGTAAGGTGTCGGGTAGGGGCAAGGTATTGCGGAGGAGGTAATGGCGGCAAGGGAGCAAGGAGGCTCATCATACAATAAAATCCCAACAAAAAAGGACGCTGTATCGCTACAGCGTCCTTTTTGTTATACAGCAATTTGAGGATGGCAAAAATTACTTGGACTTCTCTTCGTCCAGGCGGTCCAGCAGGTCCCAGACACCCAGCATGTACTGCACGCCGAGGGCGCGGTCGTACTTGCCGTAGCCGGGGCGGCAGTTGCCGGGGCCTTCCTCCCACAGCTGGCGGCCATGGTCGGGGCGGATGCAGCCGTCAAAGCCGCAGTCATGGTAGGCGCGCAGGATCTCAATGATGCCGGTCTCGCCGCAGCAGTCGCGGTGGGCAGCCTCGGAGAAGTCACCGTTCTCGAAGTGGTGGATATTGCGCACGTGGGCAAACGGGATGCGGTCACAGTGCTTGCGCACGATGGCGGCCACGTTGTTGTTGGGGTTGGCGTTCATGCTGCCGGAGCAGAGCGTCAGGCAGTTGTACGGGTCATCGACCATCGTCAGGAAGCGGTCAATGCTCTCGGCGTCAACCAGCAGACGGGGCAGGCCGAAGATGTCCCATGGGGGATCGTCCTGATGGATCGCCATCTTGATGTCGCACTCGCGGCAGGTGGGCATGATGGCCTCGAGGAAGTATTTGAGGTTATCCCACAGCTTCTCCTTGGTGACGGGGGCGTAGGCCTTGAACAGCTCGTCCAGCTTGGCCATGCGCTCCGGCTCCCAGCCGGGGAAGGTCATGTTGTACTTCTCGGTGAATTCGAGAATGTAGTTTGCCATGCCCTTGTAGTCGTCCTGGATCAGGTCCTTCTGATAGAACAGGGCGGTGGAGCCGTCGCCGACGGGGTGGAACAGGTCGGTGCGGGTCCAGTCAAAGATGGGCATGAAGTTGTAGCAGATGGTCTTGACGCCGAACTTGGACAGGTTGCGGATGCACTGCTTGTAGTTCTCGATGTACTTGTCGCGGGTGGGCAGACCGATCTTGATGTCATCGTGGACATTGACGGACTCGACCACATCCATATCGAAGCCGTAAGCGTGGATCTGATCGGCGACCTTCTGGATCTCGTCGATCTCCCAAATCTCGCCGGGCATCTTGTTGTGCAGTGCCCAGACGATGCTGGTCACGCCAGGGATCTGCTTGATGTCGCTCAGGCTGACGGGGTCATTGCCCTCGCCATACCAGCGCCAACCCATTTTCATAGGCATAGTGGGTTCCTCCTGATTTTTTATTTCTTTTTAGCCTTGCTTTTCACGCGGCCTTGTGCCGCGCTCTCTGACTTATATTCTAGTATATCAGTGTTCTTTTTTCAATGGACGCAATGCCGAATTTCCGTGTTTATTCTTGTATACTTTAGACAAAAGGACGAAAAAGCCCCTTTTCTCCGGCAAATTCGCTTATATCCGATTTTTTGCCAGGCCTTTCTTGTGCAGGATTGCCATATTTTTATCAAGCATCTTCGGGCTGCACTTCACACAACTGAAATGGCAGTTGTATCCTTCGCGCCGTACAAGTCTTCTCCCCTGCCGGGATTTTCGCGACGTCTGATATGTCTTTTTATAACCTTAATAGGAGCGGCAACGGATGCACAAAACCTTTGCACCCGCCGCAGCGCAGGTACAAAGGGCTTTGCGTGTTACCGTCTCAGTTCCAGAACGATCTTGCAGATGCGATCCACATCTTCCAGTGCGAGGTCAGAATACAGCGGCAGGGTCAGCACCCGCTTTGCCACATGCAGAGCCACCGGCGTCTCGTCCACGTCATACTTGTTGTGGAAGCATTCAAAGGTGTTCGTCAGCGGGTAGAAATACTTCCGTGCGCCGATGCCGTTTTTCGCCAGCGCGTCATCCACCTCGTTGCGGCTGGCACCAAACAGCTTTTCGTCGAACACCACCGGGAAGTACGCGTAGTTGGAACGCACTTCCGGCTGCAGCCGACTCAGGTGCAGACCTTCGACTCCTTCCAGATGCTCGAGGTAGCGCTCCACCACAACTTTGCGTTTGGCGATCTCCTCGTCCACATGGCGCAGGTTGCACAGGCCCATGGCCGCGCAGAACTCATTCATTTTGGCGTTTGCACCCACAGCATCCACTTCTTCCGGGCCGTGGATGCCAAAATTTTTCAGCTCATACAGGCGGCGGCCCATCTCCGGGTCGCGGTAACAGACCGCACCACCCTCGATGGTATTGAACACTTTCGTGGCGTGGAAACTGAAGCAGGATGCATCCCCAAAATTGCCGATGCCGCGGCCCTTGTAGGTCTCGCCGAAGGTATGGGCGGCATCGTACACAACCTTGAGCTCATACTTGTGGGCGATGCGCTCGATCTCCTCCATATTGCAGATGTTGCCATAGACATGCACCGGCAGGATGGCACAGGTGCGGTCGGTAATGAGCCGCTCGATCCGGGTCACGTCCATGGTGTAGGTCTCCGGGTCGATATCGCAGAACACCGGTTCCAGCCCGTTGCGTACGATGGCGTGGGTGGTGGACGCAAAGGTGAACGGCGTCGTGATGACCTCGCCCTGCAGGTTCATTGCCTGCAGCGAAAGCTCCAGCGCCATGTGGCCGTTGGTCAGCAGTTCCACATTGGGCACGCCCATGTACTTCTGCAGTTCGATCTGAAATGCTTCGTGCTTCTCGCCCATGTTGGTCAGCCAGTGGCTCTCCCAGATGGGGCGGATTTCTTCGATGTATTCCTCCATGGTCGGCATGGAAGACCGCGTCACTAAAATCTGTTCAGACATCGTGCGTATCCTCTGTCCATTCATCCGATGCATTTTCCAGCTTTTTGGCGCAGATCATGCTTTCTGGCCGCATTTCCACCGGAACATACCCGTTTTTTCGATAAAAACTCCTGGCCGAACCGTTTGCCTTTGAAACTTCCAGCCATACGGTACGCATCCCGCAATCTTTTGCCGTGTGCTCAACATATGTCAGCAGCTCTTTCCCGCAGCCTTTTCCCTGCATGTCCGGGTATACCGCGATCATGGACAAGTAGCCTTTCCGCTCCACATGGTCGTTGCAGTAAAACGCCGCAAAGCCCACTGCCCGGCCATCTTCCGGTATAAAAACGACCTTTCCGTGCTGAAAGAACTTTTCTGCCATTGCTGCACGAAATGCTTTCCCTCGTTTCAGCGACGGCAGGACCATATGAAATCGTTCCAGAAGGGCCTGGATCTCATCCAGCGTCCGGCACAGCACGATCCTTTCCTGCATTGCGCCCTCATTCATGTTCGCTGCCTCGCACTTCGACCGTGATATAACGGGAAATATCGTCAAGATATCGCTGCATTTCCTCTGCCGACGGGAACTTCATAAAAACAATGCCAAGGCATTTTGAGGCGTTGTCAAAAAATTCAACTGCATCTCCCGGCTTTTTGTACAGACACTTGCGGTAAATATAGCGTTCGAGCTCCGGCGCGAAGCGGACACCTTGATAAACGCCGCTGCGGTCACTGTGAAGATTGTGCGTAGCATAAAATCCGGTCGGCGCATGGAACCCGCCGTGGATGGACAGCCCCATGGCAGCTTCGATGGACATTTCTGCAGCGTTCACGCCAAACAGATCGCCCAAAAGCTCCGGTATCATATTGCCGCCGCTGCGCGGCCCCACATCAATGAGAAAGACCCGGTTTTCTTTGTCCACGATCAGCTCCACATTCATCGGCCCATTGCGGATCCCGAGTTTTTCCACCATGGCAGACAAGGTATCTTTCACGCGCCGAATGTCGCCCGCTTCCAATCGCAGCGGATAGCTTTTGCCCACAGGGACCAGCGGGTTGACGCACGGGTCTCTGTGGCAGTTCAGCAGCCCCCACAAAACGATTTTCCCGTCTTTTACAAAAACATCGCCGCCTATCAGGAAGGGATGTTTTTGTTCCACAAACTCCTCTATCACGATGCGGTGGCAGCGCGAGAAGGAAAAAGCAAATTCAGCCGCGCGCTCCAGACCATCTGCCGAACGAAGCACGGTCGCACCCTTGCTGCCGGAAGAATCCACCGGCTTGACGATGACCGGGTAGTGAAACTGTTCCCGTTTCTTCAGGACCGTTTCCATGTCCGGGCATCCCCATGCACTCGGTGCTGCGAAGCCATTTTCCACAAGAAATTTGCGGAACTTGTCTTTGCTGCAGAGGGTCACCACCGATTTATACGGATTCCCCGGCAGGCCAAGTTTCTCGGCCACATATGCCGCTGTGGGAGCCGCCGGGTCAGAAGCATAGGCCAAAACGCCATCCACCTGTTCTCTGCGGGCCACCTTCAGCACAGCCTGCTCATCGGTCGTGCTGACGAGGTAAAACCGGTCTGCCTCGCATCGGCCCGGATTATCCGGCAGATAATCGCACAGGATCGTTTCGCACCCCAGCCGTTTTGCGGTTTTGATCGCAATGACCTGCTGTGCAGAGCCGCCCAGAAGAAGAAGCTTTTTCGGCACTCCTCTCACGTTCCTTTCCCGTCGCTCAGTCTTCGCTGTTTGCCCAGGGCTTTTTCAGCAGCCGAGGCTTTACCACATCCCACAGGAATGCAAAGGTATCCAGTTTCAAGGCTGCAGAACTTGCCACGTAAAGCGCCAGGCCAAGCAAGATCTGAAGCACCAGCGTCACAAGGTCCGGCAGCGGGAGCAGACCGACCAGGCCAGCGCATCCGCCTGCCAAAACAGCCAGCAGAAGGCTGGGCAGGATGTCGCGGAGCTGCTCCAGGTAGCTGTAGTGCAGCAGCCTTTTGTTTGGCCAGGAGTTGATGAGCTGGCTCAGCGCGCTGGCCACCAGCAGACTGTAGCCCATCGCCATCACGCTGATGCGGTAAGTGATCAACAGCAGCACCAATCCGACGATCTTTTTGAGGATCTCCAGTTTCAGGAACAGATCGCTCCGTCCCATGGCCTTCAGGGCGTTCAGATTCGCCGTATGAATGGGGTAAAACATATAGGTGATGCAGCAGATACGCAGAAACGGCACGCAGGGCAGCCATTTTTCGGTCAGCACCAGCCGGACGAGAGGCTCTGCGCAGAAAGTCATCAGCATCATCAACGGCGCGATCAGATACACGCTCATCTTGATGGCGCGGCGGGTCATATTCTTCACCTGCGAAAGATCGTCCTGTGCGGCCGCCATGGCCGGGAGCAGAACACTGTCAATGGAACTGTCCACATTGACGGCAATGGCATCCGGCAGGATCCGGCCCTGGTTGTAATAGGCAAGGTCTGCCGAGGTATAAACGCGGCCGATCAGCAGGCTGCGCAGATTGTTATACACGGTATCCAGCAGCGAGGACGCCAGCAGCTTCCAGCCGTAGGAAAGCAGTCCCTTCAACCGCTGCCACGAGAACAGCTTTCTCGGTCGCCAGCCGACGGTAAGCCACAAAACGAGCGTGTCAACCGCCGTATTGGCAAGCTGCTGCGCCACCAGTGCCCAGACGCCAAAGCCGGAATAAGCCATCCACAGGCCCACGACCGCCGAGAATACGGTGCCGCCCAGCGTCGAGAAAAAGAACAGCTTGAAGATCATGTTCCGGGAAACATACACCTGCTGTATTCCCTTCAGGCCGGCGAAAATCAGCATCAGACCAATGACGCGCACGACTGCCGTCAGCTCTGCATCCTTATAAAAAGCTGCAATGTACGGTGCCGCCAGAAATATGATCGCATACAGCACAATACATGTCGCAAGGTTAAAATAAAATACAGATGAAAAATCCAGCTCATCCGTTTCTTTTTTCTGGATCAGCGCCGTGCACAAGCCACAGTCCACAAACACATACAGGATGTTCATGAACACTTCCACCAGTGCGATCCGTCCGTAGTCTGCCGGGGCCAGGATGCGCGCAAGCAGCAGCGACACGATACCCGTGACCAGCTGTGCACCGCAGCGCTCTGCAAAGCGCCAGATAAAATTACTGATGACGCCCGTTTTTTTCATTTTCTTCCCTTTGTTTTATCCGCTTTCTCTTTTTAAATTCTGTGTCAATGACCCAATACTTCTGCTCGGCATCCAGATGCCAGAACATTTTTCTGCGCTCTGCCGTCGAGAAAAGTCCCTTCAAGCCGTTTTCCAGCACATAAAGCTGCAGCAGGTTCCGGTCATTCACCTTCTTGATCTCGTCCAGCTGCCAGGCTGCGATATTTTGTTCTCTGCCATACCGATACAGCTTCGTCGTAAATTCGGTCGTTTCCGCCTGCGTGCGGATGAAGCGCTTCTCCGAAACATTTCCCAGATTCCGGGATGTCCAGGAGCCTGCCGAGAACATACGGTACACCGACATGGTTTCTTTGAGGTATCGAATCTTCCCCATAAACGCCAGATGGACCGCCAGCGTGTAATCGCCAAAGCTTCTTACTCGGATCTCTTTAGGGGCATTGAAAAACTCTCGCCTGAGCATCAATGAAGATGCCTGAAACTCTGAGCTTCCGTACTTTACAACTTGCCGGAACGTCAGGTCCCTATCTTTCCTGGAGCGATTTTTGAGGTATGTTTCGCCGTTTCTGCAATCCAGCACTTTTGTGTTGTGCACACAGGCCGAATAGCCTTCTTGGTGTGTCTCCAGAAAATCCACCTGCCGCTGCAGCTTGTTCTCATCGCACCAGTAGTCGTCGCCTTCACAAAATGCAATATATCTCCCGGAGGACTTCGGGTGAATGATCTCCGGTAAGATTTTCACACCCTTTGAATACTGGTTTTCCGTCTGAAAAATCGGTTTGATAATATCTGGATACTTCTGCGCATATTCCCGAATGATCGCAGGGGTATTGTCGGTCGATGCATCATCGTGAACCAGAACCTCATAGCGGAAGTTCGTTTTCTGGCGCACAAATCCTTCCAACGCGTCCCGGATATACTGCTCGTGATTGTATGCAAGGCAATACACCGAAACCACGATCCCGTCTTCCATCCGCATTCTCCTTTGTCCGATCCTCATTCAGGCCCTTCTGCTCTTTGGCGTCCGGCCATAACTGTTTATATCATAGCACATAAGTTCTTTTCGTTCAACCGCTATCTTTCGGAATCGTCCCGATGGAAGCTCAACAAAAAAATCTCCTGCATTATCAGGCCGTATGCCAAATAAATACAGGAGATTTATTGCCTTAGATTCAAGTTATTGATTGGTCTGGTTCCATATTTCCACAACGTTTTTCGCTTTATTCATCGGTACAGTTCCCACAGTTGGAATATTATGGAATAATTTCAGACGTTTTGCCGTTTTTCTGTCACACCGCCCTCTGCCGCTTATCCAGGCGCATCTTGTCAGCTATCATCGCGATGAACTCGCTGTTCGTGGGCTTTCCTCTCAGGTTATGGATGGTATACCCGAAATAGCTGTTCAGGGTATCCACATCACCCCGGTCCCACGCCACCTCGATGGCATGGCGGATAGCGCGCTCCACACGGCTGGCGGTGGTACCATTACGCTTGGCGATTTCGGGGTACAGGCGCTTCGTCACCGCGTTGATGTAATCCGGCTCGTTCATGGTGAGCAGGATGGCATCCCGCAGGAACTGGTAGCCCTTGATGTGGGCAGGAACACCGATCTGGTGCAAAATCTCGGTCACGGTCAGCTCATCACTGTCCACACTGGTGTGCAGGATGCGCTTTTCCTGCCCGAGAGCCACCTTCAGCACCCGTGCCGCCAGAACGTTTTCGTCGAAGGGCTTAACGAAGTAGTAGGCAAACCCTTCGTCCAGCAGCTCCTGCACCATTTCCTCGCTCTGGAATGCACCGGTAACGAAGAAGGACGTGTGCCGCTCACCTGCCGCGTTGTAGCGCTGCTTTACCGCGAGCGCGTCCAGCCCGGGCATAAAGGCGTCCAGCAGAACAACATGCGGGTGAACCGCGAGCATTTTCTGCAAAACTTTGTTGCCGTCCTTTTCGACGACGGTCACTTCTACGCCCTTTTGTTCCAGCGCCTCACGGCAGGCTTCGGTGATCTGAGTGCTGGTATCCGACATCAAAAATCTCACTTTGTCCATGGTTGTTTCCTCCAATGTGTGCAGTTCCCTTAACACCATGGATTTTACCATATTTTTCCAGATTGTTCAACGGTTTTTATTGGCAAATTTTGGCAAATAAAGTCAAATGTGTGATTTTTCCCGGCCAGGCTCACGCATCCGGGTCCATTTTTGCCACCGCCTGGGTCTGCCGCAGCATGGTTTCGGCAAAGATCCCGTAGCCGCGGGTCGGATCGTTGACCAGAACATGGGTCACTGCCCCCACCAGCCGTCCGTTCTGCACGATGGGGCTCCCGCTCATCCCCTGCACGATGCCGCCGGTCCGGGCCAGCAGCCGCTTGTCTGTGACCCGCAGGACCATGTTGCGCCCCGGTGCAGCATCGCTGGCCTTTTCAATGCGGATCGTGTAAGCCTGTGGCTGTTCGCCGGAGACGGTCGTCCAGATCTCGGCCTCGCCGGGCACGACTTCCTGTGCAAAGGCCATCTCCATCTGCTGCCCGGAAAAATCTGACCGGGTCCGGCCATAGACACCGTTTTCTCCGTTGATGCAGATCGTGCCCAGCGCGTGTGTGCTCAAAAAGCGGCCTTTCAGCTCGCCCGGGCTGCCTACGGTGCCGCTGGTGCAGCCAACGATCTGGCATGGCACGATCTCGCCGCTGCGCAGCGCAACGCTCTCGCCGGTGTCACTGTCACTGATGGGGTGTCCCAGCCCGGCAAAGACGCCGTTTTCTGCATCCACAAAGGTCATGGTACCGACCCCCGCCGAAGAATCCCGCACCCACATCCCGGCGCGCCACTGCCCGGCGGCTTCATCCCACACAGGGGTGAGAACAGTCTGCCGCTGTTCGTTGTCCCGGACATAGACCAGCTCCAGCGGCTGGCCTTCGGCCGCTTCCAGCGCTTCGTGGACGGCATCGTTCGTTTCGGTTGCCGCCGCCCCCAGCCGGATCACCCGGTCGCCCAGTCGCAGGCCAGCCTGCTTGGCCGGGTTCACGGTGCCGTCTGCGGTTACGATGTCCGAAAAGCCCACCACAAGCGCCCCTTCTGAGAACATTTTGACGCCAAAGGGCGTTCCGCAGACGGTCACAGTGGGCCGGTCGGTCACCAGTGCGCGGATCGTTTTGACCGGCAGCCAGCCTCCCAGCGACAGTGTCGTCCGGTAGCTGCCCGCGGCTTGGGTGCTGGCCGCATTGCGTGTCCCGCTGGGGTGGAGTGGCTCCACCCAGGCAAAGCGCGGAAGGGTCAGGGCCTGGCCCGGCTCCAGGCAGACCTCGGACGGCAGGCTGTGCCACAGCCATCCCAGCGCCGCTGCGGCCGCGACCAGCAGATAAACCACCGCCATGCCGCACCAGCGGCGAACCCTTGACCTGCGCATAAAAAGCTCCTTTCCGATGTTGTTCAAGGGCAGTATGCGCAGAAAGCGGCCGGAATATCATGGGCTGCAAAGATTGACATTTTCCATCGGACCTGCTACTATATTAAAGATATCTCCCGGAGAGATTACAGACGCGGGTATGGTGGAATTGGCAGACGCGCAGGATTTAGGTTCCTGTGCCGCAAGGCGTGTGGGTTCGACCCCCACTACCCGCATAAACAAAAAGTGCGATGATATGTTTTTATCATCGCACTTTTCTCATTTTCCCCGTTTCCGGCGTTCCTCGGCCGCTTCCTGACGAGCCTTTTCTTCCTGCAGTTTTCGCAGGACATAGGCCATCTCTGCCAGTGTAGAGACGGTATAATAACCATCTTCATTCCGGTTCACGCCCTTCAGGCACTCCTTTAAGGCCGCTGTATCCGGGAATACGGTCTGATCCAGTGAGCCTCTCCGGTCTTCCTGTTCTTCCTTCAAGCAATTCACAGCCTTTCGTACACCATTGTGCATAGGCACAGTGTACCATGTTCTTGGTCTCTGTGCAAGCCGCGGCGGCTCTGCAGCAGCAAAAACCGAGGCCCTTCGGCCGCTGCCGGTCCAGCGTTCTCCCGCATTGCAAAAGAAAAACCAGCACACGATGTGTACTGGTCGATGGTGCGAGGGAGGGGACTCGAAGGGTCGTCAATCAACGCATCATCGCACGTTTTCAAGCCTTTCTTACAATTATACTACCCGCAGAGGTGAAAGTCAAGCTTTGCCGCTCACGTAAGCGTCCAGCAGAGCCGTGTATTTTTGGCTCTCGCCCTCACGCAGATGCTGATAGATTCGCCGGGTCGTCATGATGTCCGCGTGGCCCAGGAGCTGCTGCGCCACCAGATCGGGGACCCCCGCATAGTAGAGGTTTGTGGCAAACAGATGCCGAAACTGGTGCGCCGTTACCAGAGGCCTGTACACCACCCTCTCCACGACGCGCTCGGGGCGGTTCTGGTATGCTGGGATCACCGCTTTCCGGGTGTAGCTGTCGCAGAGCCCCAGCTCACGGCAGTACAGCATCCAGCGGTGCGCATACTGATTCTGGGTCAAAGGCTTGGCCGTACCCGACAGCACATAATCCTCCGGGCCATGGGCAGCCTTCCCCTCCTCCAGCAGCGGACGCAGCGGGCTCAGAATCGGTACGCTGCGATAGGCGTTCTTTGTTTTCAGGAGTTCCTTATAGGGCTGGTTACGGTCCCAGGGCATGGCCTGCACCGGCGTGATCGTCCCGGCTTCCAGATCAACGTTCTTCCATTGCAGACCGTTTGCTTCACCCAGACGCAGGCCGCTGTACTCAAACAGCTGAGCCCAGAAGCCGCAGCCCTCCGGGTGGGCGTTGATGATGTCCCGCTGCTCCTTGGTGGGTTCCTCCCTGCCGCCCTCGTGCAGCCCAGCGGGCAGCTTCACCAGCGGCACAGGGTTACAGGTGCCGTGGTACTCCGCGCACCAATAAGTAAAGATGCAGGAGAGCACGCTCTTTGCATTCTTGACCGAGTGCTTGCTCTTGCCCTCGTGCTTCAGGTGCTCCAGATACCCGCGCACTGCCTGCGCGTCGATTTCCCGCATCGGGGTGTCCCCGAAGTACGCCCGCATCGGGGCGAAGTTCTTGTGGTAGGCGTGCACCGTGCCGCGCCGGATGGGCGAGGCATCGCTCTTGATATACTCCTCATACGCTACCGACACCACTCTGAACGTGTAGCGGTTCACCTTCGGTGCTTCGCATTCCATTTTGTACAGCACCACAGCGTTCTGGTATTTGTGCTCTGCTTCGGCCTTGGTCTTTCCATAGAAAACCTGGGACTTCGGCAGCCCCACCGACCGATGAATGCTGACGCCTTTTTTCTTCTTTTCAGCCATAAAAATAACACCTCCATAAGGGTACACTTTGACAAGCCTGCCCGGAGGTGCTACAATACCAATACAGGGCTTCGCAATCCTGTGATGGTTGGCACGCCTCCAGGCAAGCCGATCTATTCCAAACGCTCTCGGTGTTGGTAGCACCGGGGGCGTTTTTGCATTTTTCAGGTTCGACTGCCGTATACAAACCTGCGCAACGCCTGCATACGGAAGCAACAAAAATCTAGTCGATTGCAACAAAAAGTTGCATACGAACTTTGTGGTCACGAAAAAGTGAGTGTTCATGCGGGTTTTCGGGTCAAAACATACACAACATACTCAAGCTCTTATCCTGACCCTGAATAGAAGAAAATAAGAACGCATCCGCGCGAGAACGCGCTTGATGCCCGCACGCGTAGGGTTTATAGGGAATTTCGGTAGTCAACGTATGCTGGTAGTCACGGGGTGGTCAGCCGACCCAGTGCATCCAGCCGACGGCCTTGCCCTCGATCTGCACGTCGTTCATATCCTCCCGGCGGCGAATGATGGACTCAAAGGCGGGGTTCTCGGGCCGCAGCTCGATGTAATCGCTGTGCAGGTATACTCGCTTGAGTGTAGCTTCCTCACCTATCCGCACCGCTGCGATCTCGCCGTTCTCCACCTCGGGCTGGATGCGGATATACACCACGTCGCCGTCGTGGATGCCCGCGCCGATCATGCTCTCTCCCTGGCACTTCAAAGCGAAGTCGCAATGCATATTCACCGGGGCACTCACATCGCCCTCGCGGTTCTGGATCGCCGTGATGGGGTCGCCGCAGGCGATGGCACCGATCAGTGGCACCTTCTTCATCTCAGGCAGCGGCATGAAGCCCGGCGGGATGGTGGGCTTTTTATCAAGCTGCGCAGTACTACCGAGCTTTTCCTTTTCCGGTGGAACGTCATAGCCCATCAGCCACGCTTCCGATACATTCAGAACACGGGCGAGCTCATACACAGCGTCCTGCTTTCCTTCCCAGTCGCCCTTCAGGTAGTGAGAGATGCTGTATTTCGAGATTCCAGAGCGGGTGGCCAGTTCGATCTGCTTCATTCCGCGCAGGTCAAGTCCCTCTCGTAGACGCTGCGCAAAGGTCGCGGTCTTTTTTGCCATAGTTGTGGCCCCTTTCTTTACGTTCTGGTGCAAGTATAATATACCGGTTGCGAAAAATCAATACCAGTTGAAAAGAAAATTGTGAAATCTCTATTTTCGTGTTGACATTCCACAACTGCCGCGCTATACTGTGGCCATGGTTGCGAAACCACAACATAAACGACAGGAGGTGAAAAATATGCCCGCCATGGATTACACCATGCTGCGCGGACGCATCCGCGACTGTGGGATGACCCAGAAGGACCTGGCGGAAAAGGCCGGTATCAGTGAGGGGCAGTTTTGCCAGAAGTTGGCCGGGAATTTTGCATTCCGTCAAGATGAGATCGACCGCATCTGCACCCTGCTGAACATCCCGTCCGCAGAGATTGGTCACTATTTCTTTTTGCCTAAAAAGTTGTGATTTAACAACATTCAAGGAGCAAAACACACATGAAACGCCCAGAAGCCTGGCACGACGCCTATCGCGCCATCTACTCCACCACCGGCTGCATCCGGCTGACCGTTACACAGGCGGCTGCCCAGATGGGCACCACGCCAAAGCGGGTCACGCAGCAGTACCCGGACGGGTGGAGCGGCCAGGGCCGGGGCAAGACCATCCGGCTGGACACCCTGCTGGATCAGGAATTCAAACTTTACTGAGGAGGAACCACAAAATGAGACTGAAACCCGCAGTTCTGCAGTGGGCGGCCGTCGCCTGCGGCGCGGTCGGCCTGCTGTACGCTCTCGGCATTGAGGGCGGCGCACAGGTCGGCCGGCCCATCACCGACGGCCAGTTCATCACCGCGATGGTGCTGATCCTGGCAGCCATTGCGCTGGGCCGTCTGAGCTTCGCGCTGGAGGACGCCCAGGAGCGCCGCAAGAACCGCTACGGCAAGATCAAGCGCACACACGCCCGTAACCCTGAATACCCGGCCCTGCCCGAGCATTGCAGCCGCAGGGACGCCTGAAAGGAGGACATACGATGTTCAACGACAAGAGACGCGGCGACGTTTACTGGATGACCGATACCCCGCTCCGAGAGGGAGATACCCACATCCTGCGGGGCGACCGCCCGGCGGTGATCGTCAGCAGCGACGAGGCCAACCAGACCAGCCCGACCGTTACGGTCATCCCGCTGACCACCAGCACCGCCAAGCTGGAACGCGGCGACGGCTACTGCAACAACGTTCTCCTGATGAGCCTGAATCTGCCCAGCGCTGCCGTGACCCGGCAGGTCCGCACCATCGACGCGGACGACCTTCAGCGGTACCTGGGGCACCTGCCTGACCGCGAGATGACCCGGTTGGATGCCGTGCTGCACCGGGTGCTGGGGCTGTGAAGTGGTACACCGCCTACAACCGCCGGACAGAGGAAATCCTCGCCTGCGGCTCGGCGCAGCAGGTAGCCGACGCTTTGGGAATGAAGCTCGGCAGCTTTTACACAGCGGTCACCAGGAGCCGGACCTGGGAGAATTCCAAATACGATTTTGTGATCGAAGATATCAACGAGCGCAAGTTCAAAAAGGAGTATACACTATGAATTTTGACCTTCACCTTTACGGCGAAACACCAGCCGAACTGCTGGAAGTGTTGTCCCACCTGGGCCACATGGACAGCAACTACCACACCCCTATCCCCGACGAGCGTCACCCTGCGCAGGCTCCCGCCCCGCAGGCCCAGAGCGAGCCTGTAACGCAGCCGGACAAGCCCAAGGCCCCGGCGGCACCCGCCAAGCAGAAAAAGGCCGCACAGAAGTCCGCAGCGGCCCCTGCGGAGGAACCGGCAAACCCTACGACCTCCGAAAGCAAATCCACAGGTACATCTGGTATCACTCCGGGGAGTGATCGAGTGTCCCCTACGAGTGCACCTGCCCAAAACGCGGGTGCTGTTGCGACCACAGACGCCCCTGCTGCCGAATCGCCCGAGAAGGAGTCGGAAACCCCGACCACCCCGGCGGGTGTCACCGCCCCCGCTTCTGATCCTGCCGCGCTGGACAAGATTCGCGACCTGGCCCGGAGCCTGATCGTCCACGGCAAGCGTGCCGAGGTGCAGCAGATCATCAAGGGCACCGGTGCCGCTTCCATCTCCAAGCTGCCGTCTGACAGCTACGCCGACGTGTGGGAGCAGCTGGTAAACCTGAGCAAAGAGGTGGACAACAATGCCACCGGTTAAGCACGCCCTGCTGGGCGCATCCAGTGCAGCCCGGTGGATCGCCTGCACGCCCAGCGCCCAAGCCACCGCAAACCTGCCGGACAAGGAGACCCAGTACGCCGCAGAGGGTACCCTGGCACACGAGATGTGCGAAAAAGCGCTCCGCTACAAGTTAGCAAAGTGGGAAGACGGAAAGCCCTTTGATTTGCTGTCCGACTGGGCACAACGGTCGATGCCGACAGAAATGTTCAATGCCGCTTGCCGGTACACCTCTTTTATCCACGACCTGTGGGTGGGCTTCCCCTGCCGTCCCGGGGTGTTCATCGAGCAGGAGGTGGACGTGACCCGGTGGGTGCCCGGCGGCTTTGGCACCTGCGACTGCCTGATGATCGGCGGCGGTCTGCTGCACATCATCGACTTCAAGTATGGGCAGGGCGTACCGGTGAGCCCAGAGCGCAACCCGCAGCTCATGTACTACGCCCTCGGCGCCTACGAGCTTTTCCGCGAGACGGACGAGATCGAGGTGGTGCGTATGAGCATCGTGCAGCCCCGGATGCAGGAGGAACCCCAAACCTGGGAGCTGCCGCTGGCCGATCTGCTCACATGGGCGCGGGAGGTGCTGGCGCCAGCTGCCCACATGGCATGGCGGGGCGAGGGCGAGTTTGTCACCGGCGAACACTGCCGCTTCTGCAAGGCCCACCCGAACTGCCGGGCATGGAAGGACAAATACGGTCTTCTGGCCGGGTTTGCGCCCTACTCGGAACCCGCTACACTCTCCGACAAGGAGCTGGGCGAGTGGCTGCAGGAGCTGGAAGGGCTGGCCGCCTACGCCAAAGACCTGGAAGAATACGCACAGCAGGCGCTTCTGGATGGCCGCAGCCTGCCCGGCTGGAAGCTGGTACAGGGCCGCAGCACCCGTAAATGGACCGATCAGGATGCCGCGTTCCAGCAGATGGAGCACGACGGCATCGACGAGGCCATGCTGTACACCCGCACCCCCATTTCCCTGACCGCTGCCGAGAAGATGATCGGCAAAAAGAAATTTGCCGAGACCATGTCGGCCTTTATCACACGGGCACCCGGCGCGCCCAAGCTGGCAGCAGCCAGCGACCCGCGCCCTGCCTACGACCGTTTAGAGGGCTTCGAGCCCATGGAGGATTGAACTATGAACGCAAATGAAGTCATTATCCCCTGCCGCCTGTCTTACGCCAACATCTGGGAGCCCAAGCAGGTGAACGGCACCGGCGACCCCAAATACAGCTGCTGCCTGCTGATCTCCAAGAAGGACACCGAGACCCTGGCCAAGATCAAGGCCGCCATGGAAGCGGTCAAGAAGGACCCCGCGTCCCTCGCCAAGTGGGGCGGCAAGCTGCCCCCGAAGCTGAAGGAGCCCCTGCGCGACGGCGATGAGGAGAAGGACGACGAGAACTACGCGGGCTGCTACTTTCTGAACGCCAATGCCAACGCCAACCGCCGCCCGCTGATCGTAGACCGCCAGTGCGCCGAGATCCTCGACCAGGAGGAAGTGTACAGCGGCTGCTACGCTCAGGTCAAGGTGGGCTTCTTCAGCTACAGCGCCAGCGGCAACAAGGGCATCGGCGCAGGCCTTGAGACCATCCGCAAAGTCCGCGATGGCGAGCGTCTGAGCGGCGGCAACAACCTGGACGGCTTCGAGGCGCTGGACGATGACGACGACAGCTTCCTCGACTAAACACCCACACGCCGGAGGCCCCCGCAAAGGACCTCCGGTCTTTTCTCAGGAAAGGAGGCTGCCGTGAAACCGATCATCACGGTGGATATCGAGACCTACTCGCCGCAGGACATCAAGACGGTGGGCGCCTACCGGTACGCACAAGACCCGGAGTTCCAGATTCTTCTGCTGGGCTACGCCCTAGCGGATAACGATCCAACGGTAATCGACCTGACCTGCTGGCCGGACACAAAGCATTTTCTGCGCGAACAGCTGCCGTGGCTGCTGGATGACAGCTACACCAAGCGGGCGCACAATGCCGCCTTCGAGTGGTGGTGCCTTTCTGAGGCCATGGGCCTGAGCTGGGAGCAGCGGGTGCTCTGGCTCCAACAGTGGGAGTGCAGCATGGTGCACGCACTGTACTGCGGCCTGCCCGCTCAGCTGGGTGCCCTCGGTGCGGCCCTGAAGCAGCCGGAGGACGCCCTTAAGATGAAGGAGGGCAAGGCCCTTATCAAATACTTCTGCACGCCCTGCAAGCCAACCAAGGTCAACGGCGGGCGCACCCGCAACCTGCCCCAGCATGACCCCGACAAGTGGCGGCTGTTCTGCAAGTACAACGGCATGGACGTGATTGCAGAGCGGGCCAACGACCGGAAGCTGGCCCCATGGCCGGTGCCGGAGGAGATCATGCAGCAGTGGCGGGAGGACGTGGAGATGAACGCCCGGGGCGTGGCCGTGGACATGGAACTGGTGGAGGGCGCCCTTGCCTGCTCCGCGCTGATCACCGAGGAGCAGACCGCAGAGTGCAAAGCCCTGACAGGGCTGGCAAACCCCGGCAGCCGGGCCCAGCTCCTCGGCTGGCTGCGCAACCGGGGCGTAGAGCTGCCGGGACTGACAAAAGAGGATGTGGGCAAAGCTCTGGCTGGCGACCTGCCCAGCGACGTACGCAGGGTGCTGGAGCTCCGGCAGCAGCTGGGCAAGACCAGCAACACCAAGTACGAGACCATCGCAGCCAGCGCAGGCCCCGACCACCGGGTACGAGGAACCCTGCAATTCTACGGGGCCAGCCGGACAGGGCGCTGGGCCGGGCGGCTGCTTCAGGTGCAGAACCTGCCTCGCACTTACCTCGACCATCAGGCTGAGTGGCGCAGCATTGTAAAGCTACACGACCCCGAAGCGTTAGCTCTGCTGACCGACAATGTATCTGATACGCTGAGCCAGCTCATCCGCACGGCGCTGGTGCCCGGCAAAGGCTGCACCTTCGTGGATGCAGATTTCTCAGCCATCGAAGCCCGGCTGATCGCATGGCTGGCGGGCGAAGATTGGGTGCTGGACGTGTTCCGCACCACCGGCAAGATCTACGAAGCCACAGCCGCCCGCATCTTCGGCGTGCCCTTCGACAGCATCGTCAAGGGCAACCCCAACTACAAATACCGCCAGCGCGGCAAAGTGGCAACGCTGGCTCTGGGCTACCAGGGCGGTGTGGGCGCTATGAAACGGATGGGCGGCGATCAGCTGGGTCTGGACGACGACGGTTTGCAGGACATCGTGAACCGCTGGCGCAGACAGAACCCACGCATCTGTAAGCTCTGGCGCAAAATGCAGGACGCCGCCGTGCACACCATCCGCACCGGCAAGACCACCCAGCCCCGGGCGGGCGTGACCTTCCGCAAAGAACTTGCCCCGGATTTTCCCTTCCCATTTCTGACCCTGCAGCTGCCCAGTGGGCGCAAGCTGTTCTATGCCGACCCCGGCACCACGCCGGATGACCGCATTACTTATAAGGAATGGGACAACGGCGGCTGGCGGGAAGCGGAGACCTACGGCGGCAAGCTGACCGAGAACCTCACCCAAGCTGTGGGCCGGGATTGTCTGGCCTTTGCGCTGGACAACCTGCGCCGGGCGGGCTACCGGGTGGTGTTCCACGTCCATGACGAGGTGATCATCGAGCTGCCGGACACGCAGGACGCAGACACCGCACTTCAGGATGTGGTACGCATCATGAGCATCGTGCCGCCCTGGGCCGAGGGCCTGCCCCTGAACGCCGCAGGCTGGCACGGCGACTTTTTTACAAAGGACTGAGGACGATGAAGAAAATCACATACCCGCCCGACAATTCGGAACTGTTCGCCTGTACCTGCGGGGCGGTGCCCTATGACGCAGAGAAACGCCCGAACGGCAAAGTCGGGCTGGCCCGCTACCGCAAGAGCAGCAAGTACGCCTGGGACGGCGGATGGTCGGTGGTCTGCGCCCACTGTGGCAGAGTCGGCGAACGCGGCAGCACCCAGATCGAAGCAAAGTCCAAATGGAACGCGCGGCTGTACAAGTACGGCCCGCTGAAGGAGGTGGATTCATGAGCGCTACACCGATCGAAATCAGCGTGGGCGACAGTCGATGGGCGGCCGAGTGGGAAAGCCGAGCCCTTTCATGGGGGGATTTTATTCTCGCCTTGAAAGGCCGGATGAGCCGCAACTGCGGCACCGAGACCCACGCCGAGTACATGGCCCTGCCCAAGGCAGAGCAGGACAAGCGCAAGGACGTGGGCGGCTTTGTGGGCGGCAGCCTGCGGGACGGCCTGCGCCGCCGCGGCTGCTGCACCGGGCGCAGCCTGATCACGCTGGACATGGACGGCTGCGCCCCCGGCAGCACACAGCAGTGGGTGGCCGCCATCAAGGCCCTGGGCACAGCAGCGGTCTATTCCACCCGGAAGCACGACCCGGAGCACCCACGGCTGCGGGCCATCTTCCCCACCGACCGCGTGATGCAGCCAGAGGAGTACCAGCCCTGCGCCCGAATGGTGGCCCAGATGCTCGACCCCACCATGCAGGTGTTCGACAAAACCACCTTTGAAGCCGAGCGCCTGATGTACTGGCCCAGCCGCAGCAGCGACAGCCAGTGGGTCTGCGAGGCCACCGAGGACGGTGACCGGATCAGCGTGGACGACACCCTCTGGCTTTACGAGGACTGGCACGACGTGCGCCAATGGCCCGCCTGCTCCGCTGAGACGGTCAAGCTGCCCGGCGGCAAGCAGGCCGACCCCACCGCCAAGCAGGGCGTGGTGGGCGCTTTCTGCCGGACTTACGACGTGCCCGCAGCGATTGAGAAGTTTCTCCCCGGTGTGTACGTGGATGCAGGCGCAGGCCGCCTGACCTACGCCGCAGGCAGCACCACGGCGGGCGCGGTGCTTTACGACAAAGGCAACTTCATCTACAGCCACCACAGCACCGACCCCGCAGGCGGCAAGCTGCTGAATGCCTGGGATTTGGTGCGAATCCACCTCTTCGGTCAGCTGGATGCCGATGCCGCGCCGGGCACACCCGCAGCGTCCCTCCCCAGCTGGCAACAGATGCGGGCCCTGGCCGAGAACGACGGCCCCACAGCGGCCCTGCTGCGGCAGGAGACCGTAGACCACGCGATGGAGGGCTTCGAGCCGCTGCCCGAGGAGGACACCGACCCGGATAAGTGGCAGGAAAAGCTCGACCGCACCCAGAAGGGCGCGATTGCCTGCACCATTCAAAATGCTTGGCTCATCCTCGAGCACGACCCGGTGCTCAAAGGCCGGATCTGGTCGGATACCTTCTCGGAGCGGCTGCGGTGCAAGGGCCCCTTCCCCTGGAGCGACAAGACCCAGGAGCGGGACTGGAGCGACGAGGACGACGCTGGCGTGCGCTGGTATCTGGAGACGGCCTACCACTTCAGTGGGGTCAATAAAGCCGCCGACGCGGTGGCGCTGACCGGAGGCCGCCACGCCAAAGACCCGGTGCGGGAGTACCTGAGCGGGCTTACATGGGACGGCACCGAGCGGCTGGACACTCTGTTCATCGACTACTTAGGCGCGGAGGACAGCAGCTACACTCGCGCGGTCACCAGGAAGATGTTCGTTGCTGCGGTGGCCCGGTGTTTCCGCCCAGGCTGCAAGTTCGACCAGATCTGCATCCTCAGCGGCAAGCAGGGCATCGGCAAGAGCCTGCTCCTCAGCCGGATGGGCAAGGAGTGGTTCAACGACAGCATCACCAGCTTCGACGGCAAGGAGGCCCGGGAGAACCTGCGGGGTGTCTGGATCGTAGAGCTGGGCGAAATGACGGCTTTCAGCAGGAGCGAATCCGAGGCAGCCAAGCAGTTCCTGAGCCAGACGGAGGACAGATACCGGGCCGCTTATGGCCGGAGGACGGTGCAGTACCCCCGCAGGTGTGTGTTCTTCGGCACCTCCAACAGCTCCGATTTTCTCCGCGATGCCACCGGCAACCGCCGATACTGGCCCATAGATTGCAGCTATGAACGGCGCACACGGGTCGTTCACGACGATCTGACCCCCGCAGAAGTGGATCAGCTGTGGGCCGAAGCAGTGGCCCGATTCAACGCGGGAGAGGAGCTGATCCTCCGGGATGAGCTGCAAAAGGCCGCTCTGGCAGAGCAGCAGGCGCACACCGAGCGCGACCCCTGGGAGGGCAGCATTCTCGATTTTCTGGACAAGCCCCTCCCTCTGGACTGGGCCAAGCGCACCATCGACGAGCGGGTCTGCTGGTGGGAGAACGGCCCTGCAGACCCTGCCACTGCCACCCAGCAGCGCACCTCGATCTGCGTCAACGAGGTCTGGCGAGAGGTGCTCGACAGCACCGGGAAGGCCCCCGACCGGCAGCAGTCCAAGCGCATTGCAGCCGTGCTGAATAGCCTCCCGGGGTGGGCTCCGGGCAAGTACCCCCAGCGCTGCGGGCCCTACGGAATGCAGCGTATCTGGCGCAGAAAATCGGAGTAACTACCCGCCCAAAAACGAGCATACAGAACCCACCGAAACCGCTTTGAAAAACATACTGAACATACAGAGCAGGTCGGCGAAACCGAGCATACAGAGAACTCGGCAAACATTAAGAGAACCGAAGAAAACAAGAGCCGCAGCAGCGGTCAAAACATACACAACATACAGCCAACATACAAAGGCCAAAAAGTTTGTATGCACGAAAAAGCGAGCATCCATGCGGGTTTTCAGGCCAAAACATACTCAACATACACACTTTTTCTCTTTAAAGGGAAAAATCAAAGGAAATAAGAGCGCACGCGCATACACGTGAGAGCTTTATATTCTTCGCGTGAGGGTTTTATAGGATTTGAGTATGTTTGTATGTTCAGCCCAAGCACGAAAGGAGAAACTAAAATGCCGACAAATAAGCCCCTCGAGAAGAGCATCGAAAACGTCCTGCGCAAGGCCGTGGAGGCCGAGGGAGGTTTGTGCCTGAAGTGGGTGTGTCCCGGACACAGAGGTGTACCTGACCGGATGATCCTCTTCCCCGGCGGCATCATCGCCTTTGTGGAACTCAAGCGACCCGGGGCAAAGGTCAAGGCGGGAGGATTGCAGGAGTGGTGGCGAGAGAAGATCCAGAGCTTTGGCTTCCCATGCCACGAGGTTAACGACAAATACCAAGCGCAGCAGTTGGCCGCAGACCTCAGCGCCGAGAGCCTCCGGCGGCAGACGGAAGATGAAGAGGCTATGAAAGCATGGCACTTCATCGGAGACCACAGCGAAGGGCCTGACGATGAGGAGATCGACGACTGACACGCTGCCCTAAAAGAAACGGAGGTCAAAGCAATGCAGCAATTTCACCCGCACCCGTACCAGCAGGCGGGCATCGACGCCATTCTGGAAAAGCCCGGTGTGGCGCTCTGGATGGAGATGGGCCTGGGCAAGACTGTCGTCACCCTGACTGCCATCGACCAGCTGATCTACGACCGGCTGGAGATCGACAAGGTGCTCATCGTTGCCCCGAAGAAGGTCGCCGAAGCGACGTGGCAGGACGAAGCCGCCAAGTGGGAGCACCTGCGGCACCTGCGCATTTCCACCGTGCTGGGCACCGAGAAGCAGCGCAAAGCCGCTCTGGCAGCCCAGGCGGATATTTACATCATCAACCGCGAGAACGTCCCCTGGCTGGTGCACACACTGGGCCGGAGGTGGGATTTTGACATGGTGGTGCTGGACGAAGCCAGCAGCTTCAAGAACCACGCAGCCCAGCGGTTCAAAGCGCTCAAGGCCGTGCGGCCCCGGGTGCACAAAGTGGTAGAGCTGACTGGCACGCCCCGGCCCAATAGCCTGCTGGATCTCTGGGCCCAGATCTACCTGCTCGACCAGGGCGAGCGGCTGGGCCGGTACATCACCCACTACCGCAAGACATACTTCTGGCCCACCGAGTACAGCTACGAACCCCGGGAGGGCGCAGCCGAAGCGGTGGAAGGCCGCATCAAGGATATCGTCCTGAGCTTCAAAGCAGCCGACCACCTGACCCTGCCGGAGAAGATCATCGACGACATCCCGGTGGTGCTGGATACGACTGCCCAGAGGATCTACAAAAAGCTCGAAAAAGACTACCTGCTGGAAGTGAACGGCGAGACCATCACCGCCCAGCAGGCCGCCACCCTGACCGGCAAGCTCTTACAGCTGTGCAACGGCAGCATCTACAGCGAGGAGGGCCGGACCATTCCGATCCACCGGTGCAAGCTGGACGCCTTCGATGAGCTGATCGACGCTCTGGACGGCCAGAAAGCCCTCGTGTTTTACGGCTTTCGCTTCGACGAGGAGCAGCTCACCGAGACACTGAGAGCCCGCCACAAGGGCCTCAGATTCGCCGTGCTGCGCTCCGGGCAGGATGCCGCAGACTGGAACACAGGAAAGCTGGACGTTCTGCTGGCCCAGCCCGCCAGCTGCGCCTACGGACTGAACCTGCAGCAGGGCGGTCACCACCTGATCTGGTACAGCCTGCCCTGGAGCCTGGAGCTTTACGCCCAGGGCGAAGCGCGGCTCTACCGGCAGGGCCAGACCCAAAGCGTCATCGTCCACCGGTTGATCGTCAAAGGCGGCGCAGACGAGATGGTAGTGAAAGCGCTGAACCGCAAAGACAGCAGTCAGAACGCCCTGATGCAGGCCGTCAAGACCCACATTCAGGCAGCACAGAAGGGAGACAGCAAGTGAGCATCCGAGCATTCCGCAAGCTTTCCCGCGCAGAGCGGCGCGGCTTTATCAACACCATCGAGGACCCGCTGACCCGCCGGGCCTTTGAGATCACCTTTCTGGGCCCCGGCAAGGTCAGCTGGAACCGGGCCGCCATGCTCTACGGCGGCGGCATTTCCCCCGAGACCCTGCGCGTCTGGGTCTGGCGGGAACTGCAGCGCTGCAAGTAAGTCATAACGGTTTTACCAAGAAACCCATGCTATGCTTTTCTGGATAACACACAGGAGGGCGAAGCATGGGTTTTTCTAACGAGCGGATGAGGACGGGGCAGCTGGTGAACTGGTTCCTGCTGGACGGTCTGGAAATGACCCCGGCGGGCAATCCCATCACCAAGGCCCTGCCGCTGCCCTTCGGCGTAGACCACCTGATCGGTTTCAACGAGCTGCTGACCTGCAAGCACCCGGAGAGCGCAGGCGTGCACTTCTTCCTCGACGATTACCAGTTCGAGCGCTTCTGGCGGCAGCCGGAGCGCTACCTCAACGCGCTGGCAAAGTTCCCGATGGTGCTCGGCCCGACATTTTCCCTTTACACCGATTTCCCGGCCCCGATCCAGCGCTGGAACCACTACCGCAACCAATTTCTGGCAGCATGGCTTCAGGCCAACGGTGTCTGTTGCATTCAGGCCCCTGGATGGGCGGGCCCAGACAGCTACGGCTGGTGCTTCGATGGACTCAGCAAGGGCGGTGCAGTGGCGATCAGTTCCCTGGGCACCGGAGTGCACAGCAGCACCAAGGATGCATTCCGGCAGGGTTTTGCTGCCATGCTGGACGCCTGTGAACCGGAGGAAATCTTGTTCTACGGCAAGGTGCCGCCGGACACCGCAGCACTGCTCCGGGAGCGTGGCATTCAGTGGCAGGCATTCCCGCACCGGATGGCAGAACGTCTGCGCGGTGCGGCATTTTTGGATTCAGACAGTGAGGAGGCGGAGCAATGTCCCAAGGCGGAGCAAGCTACGGCGGATCCCAAGGCGTAAAAGGCGCTAAAGCCGCAGGTGCCGCAGCAGCAGTCCAGGCTGCCGTGCCACAGGTGCAGGCGACCCCGGTAGTGCAGCAAGCAGGCCCGCCCACCGGTGCAAATGGCTTCCCACATCTGACCCAGCAGCAGGTCTCCGCCATGGAGAACGCCGCACAGCAGCAGATGATGCGAGACCCAAAGCTGGTAGCGGGCGTGACCGACTACATCAACCCGGTGATGCAGAGCAACGGCAAGGCCCTGAGCCAGAATGCTAACTGGGCTGCCGCCACTGGCCAGCCCTTAACCGCGCAGCAGCAGAGAATGCTCAATGCAGTGGACAAGTTGGCAAAGCCCATCGGCGCCGAAACGACCCTCTACCGTGCCGACCACTCGGACTTTCTCGAGCGCAACTGCGGACTGCCCACGAACTACAGTAGCATGAGCGACGCGCAGATTCGCAAGGCGCTGGTGGGCAAGTCTTGGACGAGCACCAGCCTGGAGTCCACAGCCTACGACAGCCGGAACAATCCCTTCTGGCCGCAGCCGAATGGGCGCGGTACAGGCACACATGGACAGGGTGGTATCCGCTCCGGCAACCGCGAAATCCTGATCCGGTACCACACCGCAGGCAGCACCCGCGCAGCGTTCATCCAGCCCAGCCAGTCCGAAGCAGTTCTGGCGGTAGGCACCCATCACAAGATTACCGGCGTGCGCAGCACCCGGCTCGGCCCGTCCCACACCTACCTCAGCGGCAAGAAGGTTCTTGAGCTGGAAATCGAAGTGTGGTAAAATCAAACTGGAGGTATTTCACAATGGCATCCTCGACAAAAAAGCAGCCCCAGACCGGCAGTTTTATTCAGCGAGACACTCCGCCTGTTTCAGAAGGGCCGATCCACTTCGGCTCGAACATGACGGACGCTGACGGAACCGTTCTGACCGACAGCAAAGGCAACTGGGTCGGGCCCATTTCCCGGCTGGCCCCGGAGTACCGCAAGTATGTGAAAAAGCCCACCCCCAAGAAGAAGACCGCCAAAGCAAAACCCAAGAAAAAGTAATTCGTAACGTTTTGCTCCGCCGATCTGTGTTACCCTTGACCGAGAAATCCACGGCCAAGGGAGGAATCACATGTCACAGGGAGGCGCAAGCTATGGCGGCAGCCACGGCATGGGTGGAGGCGGCGGTGCGGCAAAAGCAGCACCGAAAGCACCTGCGCCCCAGACCCGTGAACAGCAGCTGCTGGCCCAGATCAAGGGCAGCCCTGCAGCGCTGATGCAGATGAGCGATCAGGATGCGCTGGATACAGTCAAGGCCATCGCTGCGCAGCCGATCGCAACGGATGGCACCCAGAACGACACCTTCTGCCAGCGTTGGCTCAACGCCACCGGGCTGGCAAACGAGCTGCCGGAAGTTCTGGATGATGTGGCCTTTGGCAAAGCCCGCCGCAAAACAGGTGCGGATAAACTGTATCACAGCGACACGCCGTATGACGGCAACGCGGCAACGGCGGTAAAAACGCTGAAACAACTACAGACAGGAAATACTGCGTTTGCCTCTTTTGGTACGCACGGAAGCGGCACCTACCTTGACATCGACGCAGCCAGCAATGCCCGCAACTATGCGGGCTACAATGGCTCCCAGGTCAAGATGTTCCTGAACAAGAATGCAAAGGTTGCAACCTTCTCTGAGCTGTTCCAGGCGCAGTCCAATTTCCAGAACAAACACCCCAAAACCTACAAATACCTCGTCAGCCATCACACTGGCACCATGTGGGGCGCCAGCGAATTAAAGACGATCTGGTTAACCAGCGCTGGCTACAACGCCTATGATGCTGGTCACTACAAAGTGGCCTACAGCCGCAAGGCCCTAACGATCTGCAAAACGATCAAGGGCAGGCAGCAGATCACCCCGAACTGGTAAAGGAGCTTACACATGAGTGAGAAAGATATGCAGCAGCGCCGTTCTTCGGACGCAGCAGCGGCGTTGATTGACCGCCGTGAGGCCGAGCTTCGCAAGAAAGCCAAGACCCCGAGTGAGCTCCGCAATTGCCGCCAGCAGGCCGCAATGGAGTGGGATGCTCACATCGGATACATCGACAAGCGCGACCTTCCCAAGGGCTGGAAGGACCCCTACGCCAAGCTGGACAAGTCGTCCAAAGCCAAGCCCAAGACCACCAAGGCAAAGGCCAAAAAGTAAGTCATAACGTTTTTACCCCCGGCTCTCTGGTACAATTGCCAGAGAGCCTATTTTATTGCCCGGAGGGATTGTATGGACGGAACGAAACACCAAATCGAGTACAAACGGCTAGACGAAATCCGCCCCTACGACAATAACCCCCGGCGCAACGATGAAGCCGCAAAGGCCGTCGCCAACAGCATCAAAGAGTTTGGCTTTCAGTCCCCCATCATCGTGGACAGGGACGGCGTGATCATTGCAGGGCACACCCGGTACAAGGCCGCCCGGAGGCTCAAGTTGCAGGAAGTGCCGGTCATTGTTGCGGCAGAGCTCGACCCGGAAAAGGTCAAGGCGCTGCGCATCGCAGACAACTCCACCGGCGAAGTTGCCGAGTGGGATCTGCAGCTTCTGGTGCAGGAGCTGACCGGCATCGACTACGACATGGCCGACTTTGGCCTGAACCTCCAGATCAAGATCGATGAGGAGGTCAAAGAGGACGACTTCACCGCAGAGCCCCCAGAGCAGCCGGTCACCCAGCGGGGCGACATCTGGCTGCTGGGCGACCACCGGGTCATGTGCGGCGACAGCACCAGCCCGCAGGACGTGGAGCAGCTCATGGACGGTCAGCTGGCTGATCTGCTGCTCACCGACCCGCCCTACAACGTGAACTATCAGGGCTCGAACGGCAAGAAGATCGAGAACGACAACATGGCCGAAAGTCAGTTCCGGCAGTTCCTGCTTCAGGCATACAGCCGGGCTTTCGAGGCCTGCCGCACCGGTGCCAGCGCGTACATCTTCCACGCAGACACGGAGGGTGAGGCCTTCCGGGCCATGTTCCGGGAGGCAGGCTGGGGCCTGCACGGGTGTCTGGTCTGGGTCAAGAACAGCCTCGTTCTCGGCCACAGCGACTACCAGTGGCAGCACGAGCCCTGCCTGTATGGCTGGAAGCCCGGCGCAAACCACTACTTTGTCAACGACCGCAGCCAGACCACTGTCATCGACGACGCAAAGCCGGACGACCTGCGGCACATGAAGAAAGACCAGCTGCTGGAATGGGCCATCAAAGCCCAGGAGCTGCTGACCCAGAAGCCCAGCAGCGTCATCCGCTGCGACAAGCCGCCCCGCAATGCAGAGCACCCCACCATGAAGCCGGTGGTGCTCTGCGGCAGGTTGATCAAAAACAGCTCCCTGCCCGGGCAGACCGTGCTCGATCTGTTCGGCGGCAGCGGTTCTACGCTGATCGCTTGTGAGCAGCTGAGCCGGAAGTGCTACACCATGGAGTACGACCCGCGCTATGTGGACGTGATCGTCCAGCGCTGGGAGGACTTCACCGGTGAAAAGGCCGTCCGTCTGAAATAACCATTCCCCTGCCGGGGCCGGTTTTCTACTCCTTTCCCGCCCCGGCATTTTTCATAGCCAAAACGGTGCACACTCGGGTCATCCTCCGCCCGTAGGGTTCCTCCAGAGTGGAACCAGTGTGCGCCGTTTTCTCATACGGAGGTGAAACCTTGGCACGAGAATCCCAAATCGGAAAATGGAACAGCCCCAGCGGGCTGCTGCGCCTGCAGCGGCTGGCAATGCACGGCCTGACGCAGGCGGAGATCTGCGAGCAGATCGGCGTGCCGGTGCGCACTTTCCGGCGCTGGTGCACGCAAGACCCGCGCATCAAGCAGGCAATCAGCGTAGGCGCAGAGGCAGCGCTGGCCAGCGTGGAGAACGCCCTGTTCAAGAAAGCCCAGAGTGGAGACCTGGGCGCAATGTGCTTCTTTTTGAAAAACCGTGACCCCGAGCACTGGAGCGAGCACCCAGAGCTGCGCGGCTACGATGGAAAGGTGGTGTTCGTGGATGACATACCAAAGACGGCAGCCCCCAAACCTGCTCAAGCAGCAGCTGAAACTCAGCAGCCTGATCATCCCTGAATACTACGCCGCCCACACCGCCATCTGGTCAGGTGAGTATAACGAGTATCTGGGCGATGGTGGGCGCGGCAGCTTGAAGTCCACCTTTGCAGCCACCGAAGTGGTGCTGCTCGTCATGCGGGTGCCGAACATCCACGCGGTCGTCCTGCGCAAGGTCGGCAACACCATTGCCACCAGCGTCTGGCCGGAGTACAACCGCGTGATTGACCGGATGGGCATCCGGCATCTCTGGAAGCAGACCAAGAAGCCGTACACTCTGACCTATGTTCCCACCGGGCAGACCATCCAGTTCTACGGTCTGGACGACCCCGGCAAGTTGAAATCCATCGCTGTTCCGTTTGGCTATTTCGGTGTGATGCATTTTGAGGAGTTCGACCAATACGATGGGCCCGAAGAGATACGAAACGTAGAGCAGTCGGTATTCCGTGGTGGCCCCTTCAGCTTTTCTTTCAAGACCTTCAACTCCCCCGCCATGGCGCGGCATTGGGTCAACCGGTACAAGCGGGAGGCAAAGCCGAAGCAGTTCCGGCATCACACAACCTACCTGACCACCCCGCCCGAGTGGCTGGGCCCCCGCTTCTACGATGACGCAGAGACCCTGAAGCAGCGCGACCCGGTGGCCTACGCCCACGAGTATCTGGGCGAGGTCGTGGGCTGCGGCACTGCCGTGTTTGAGAATTTGGAGCTGCGGCCCATCACCAGCGAGGAGATTGCAGGCTTCGACCGCCGCTACTACGGCCTGGACTTCGGCTGGTATCCCGACCCGAACCACTTCGGCGGCATGGCCTATCAGCACGCCCAGCAGACCCTGTACATCTTCGAGGAGCACAGGGCGCAGAAGGAGACCGATGCCCAGCTGGCCGAGGCACTGCGCCGACACCTGCACGACGAGATCATCGGCGACAGCGCGGCCAATCGGTCAATCGCTACACTGCGCGATCTGGGCTTTGACCGGCTGCGGGGCTGCCGGAAGTACGCAGCACATGGCGGCACGTCCGTCACCGACGGTATGAAGTGGCTGCAAAGCCGTGCAAAGATCGTCATTGACCCCCAGCGCTGTCCGTGGACGGCCCGGGAGTTTTCCGAGTATGAGTATGCCATCGACAAAAAGACCGGCGACGTGATGCCGGGGTATGTTGATGCAGCGAACCACAGCATCGATATGACACGCTACGCCATGGAGCCCGTCTGGCAAAAGAGAGGTGTTCAAAACGCATGATAAACCACGCAGATATTGAGAATATCATCGGTTGCAAGACCCTTGTCACTGACCGGATGCAGCGTGCTATCGAGGATTGGTACGATGCAGCCATCAACGGCCTGCCGCTGGACAAGAACCCGGAGACCCTGACCCTCGACCTGCCCGCGCTGATCTGCGCCGAGCTGGCCCGGCTGACGACACTCGAGCTGGAAGCCACAGTGGAGGGCAGTGACCGCGCGGATTGGATCAACACCCAGCTGCAGCGGGTGCTCACGCCCCGCAAACGGCGCATTTTTACGGTGGCGCTAGCCCTGGGCAGCGGCATCTGGAAACCCTACCAGAGCGGCAGCAAGCTGGGCATCTCTTTTGCAAACGCAACCCGGTACTTCCCGGTCGCCCACGATGTCGAGGGCAGTTTGACCGAGGGCGTGTTCATCGACACCATCCAGGAGGACGACAGCTACTACCACCGTTTGGAGTGGATGCACGTTCTGGAGCGCCGACAGGATCTGCGAGATGCCGAGCTGGCGCAACTGGAGGACTATGACCTCGCAGCACCTACACAGTTTCCCTGCATCAAGGTGGTCAATCTGGCCTTCCGCAGCGCCACCCAGGACAGCCTGGGCAGCCCCGAGGACCTGAGTATCCGCCCCGAGTGGGACGAGATCGAGCCGGTAGCCTATCTGACCGGGCAGGAGACGCTGCCCGTGGGCTATTTCGTGACCCCTATCGTCAACAGCGTTGACCCCGACAGTGAGCTGGGTGCCGCGATGTTCGAGCCAGCCCGCAAGCAAATCATCGACGCCGACGAGCAGTATACCCGGCTGGACTGGGAGTATGAGGGCGGAGAGCTGGCCGTGGACACCGACGAGCGGTTCCTCAAGCCCACCGCTGCCGGGCAGCAGCTGTCCAAGGCGCAGGCGCTCAAAGAATACGGCGTGCCCCCGGAAGCCATCGACAGCACCGCGCCCCACCACCGGGAGCGGCTGTTCCACGGCATCGACGTCAACACCGGTATTACGGACGGCACACCCTTCTATCAGGTGTTCGCCCCGGCCTTGCGTGACGGCAGCTACCTGTCCGGCCTGAACCAGTACCTGCGCAATGTGGAGAGCCATGCGGGCCTGAGCTTCGGTGTGCTCTCCCAGGTAGCCGACGTGGAAAAGACCGCCACCGAGATCATCAGCAGCAAGCAGAAATTGTACTCCACTGTTTCCGACCTGCAGGCAGCCCTGGAGGACGCCCTGCGGGGCCTGATCGACGCCCTGGACTACTGGGCCGACCACATCCAGGACGCCCCCGGCAAGGGCAAGCTGAATATCTCCTTCAAGTGGGATGACAGCATCATCCTGGACCGCCTGTCTGAGATGGCTCAGTGGCAGCAGGAGGTCAGCATGGGTCTGCGCAGCAAGACCGAGTACCGGATGCATTTCTTCGGTGAAGACGAGGAAACCGCTACACGGGCAGTGCAGGCCATCCAGCAGGAGTCTGGGGCCAACGATATCCTGAAAGGAGTGATCGACAATGGCGACGGCTAAAGAGAAATTCACCCGGATGAAGCAGACCGCCGAGCGGCTGGACTGGCTGATGTCGAATGCACGCATCCTGCGCAGCCCGGCACTGTGGGAAAAGTACTACGAAGCCCTCCGCATTGTTCGCCTGCTGGGCTTTGAGGTCACGGTGGAGGGTGGCCGCTATCACCGGGTAACGCCATGCTGACGCCGGACGAGGTCAACGGCTACGCCGGGCTCATGGCAGCCCCCTGGGACGAGCTGAGCGAGCGTATCCTGCGGGATATGGTACGCCGGATCGTCAAAGCGGGCAAGATCACCTCCACTGCAGAGTGGCAGAGCTTCCGGGCACAGGCGCTGGGTGCGAGCCGAGCCTACCTGCTGCGGCAGATGCAGGCCATCGCCCAGGAGCTTGGCCCGCAGGAAGCCGCTGTGTTTGCCCGGGCAATGCAGCAGGCCTACAACAAGGACCTGCGCGATGCCGCTGCAGCGGGCCGCTCTCTGACCCCTCTAGGTGACAGCGAAGAAGCGCAGCAGCTGCTGGAGAGCGGCTACCGGCGCACCATGAACACCCTGTACAACCTGACCCAGACCCGGGCGGTGATGGGCAACCAGAACATGGTGGAGACTACCCAGCGGCAGCTGGCCTATTACCTGGACATGGCCCACATGGACGCTGCCAGCGGGGCATTCAGCTCCGACGATGCCGCCCGCCGGGCGCTGAACGCGCTGGCGGCTAAGGGCGTGGGGGCCATCACCTACCCCAGCGGCCATGTGGACAGCCTGGACGTGGTAGTCCTGCGGGCCACCCGCACCGGCATCAACCAGACCGCCGGGGAGATCACCCGCCACAATGCCGACCAACTAGACTGTGACCTGATGGAGCTGGACGCCCATGTCGGCGCCCGCACCGGCGACGGCGGGCAGGATCTGACCAACCACAGTTGGTGGCAGGGCCAGATCGTAAGCCGCAGCGGCAAGCACGGCTACCTCTCGCTGGACGACATCGGCTACGGTGATGTGCGGGGCTTCATGGGTGCCAACTGTGCCCACAACTGGAGCATGTACTGGGAGGGCGCCAGCGTTCGCAGCTACACCCCCGAACGGCTGGCTGCGATCAATGCCGCTACCGTGACCTACAACGGTAAGGACATCGGGCGGTATAAAGCCACCCAGATGCAGCGTGCCCAGGAGCGCCAGATCCGGGCTGACAAGCGGGCGTTTCTCGTCGCCAGGGAAAGCGGCCAGAAGGATACCGAAAAGGCCGCAGCGGCAAAGCTGGCGGCCTCTCGTGCAAAGATGAAAGACTTCCTCAGTCAAACCGGGCTGCAGCAGTACCAGCTGCGGGAGAGTGTGCCTGGCTTTGGCCGCAGCGAAGCCGCCAGTGCCGCAGCCCAGGCAAAGAAATGAACCGCGCTGGACTTCCTGAAATGGCCGTGTTATAATTCAGGCCAGAATAAAGGAGGTTTCACACTATGAAGATCAAGAATAGAATCCGGGCGGGTATCGTGCTGCTTGCCCTGGTCCTCGGCCTGACCGCCTGCGGCGGCAGCGCTTCCAGCATCGCCAGCAGCACGGCATCCAGCGCCCCAGCCAGCTCGGTGAGCGAGAGCGCCGCAGAGAGCACCAGCGCCGCACCGGAGAGTGAGGCGCCTGCGGAATCTTCGCCCCTGGACGGCATCAAGTTCACGGTGAGCAAAGTGCGCAACGACAACACCGGCAACTGGCGAATTTCGCTGATCGCAGAGAACATTGACATGAGCGAGTATGCGCTGGACTACTACAAGCAGTATTTCACCGACGACAGTGAGATTCACTTCATCGTGAACTTCAACTACAACACCACTACGAAGATCATGAACATGGGCGGCCAGCTGGATGTGACCGTGCAGGACTACGTCTCCAAAGAGGAACACGACGCAAATGTTCTGGGCAGCGGCACCGTTCTGGCTGAGTATTTTGTGGATAAAGAGACCGGCGAAATTGAGAAGATCCGCTGACAAATGAGCAGAACAAAAGCCCTGAAGGAATGCACCTTCAGGGCTTTTGCTGCATCAATTCATTTTTCGGATGGAGAGAAGAAATTGCTCTTTCCCAGAGGGAGATGTGATTGCCAGTTCCTCACCGGTCCGGCAGACGTTTACTTCACACCCATTCAATGGGGTGCACCCCACATCGCAGTCTCCGCGCAAAATGCTGTCCAGATAACTTACTACCTCGTTCACGCTCATCGTTGATCCTCCTGTTCTTTTGTACCACTTGCCTGAGTGAATATCTCAAGCACCTGAGCCACCGCCTGCTTTGCCTCTGGCGTGGCAGGCTCCGTGCACCAGCCTCGCTCGTAAAGGGCGACCTCTCGGCGAATCGGGGCGCTTTTGTCGAGCTCTGCAACCCAGAGCTTCAAGATGCGCCCGCCGTCGATGCCGAGCGGGCTGCCGGTCGGGTAGACCTTAGCTTCCCACTCGAAGCTGTGCTCTCCTATCTCCATCCGGCCCCGGTGCCAAATCGGAACCGGCGTGTTCCAGCCCGGGCAGCTTGCATTGTAAAAGTTTCCCAGCATCACTGCTCACCCCCACCGTAGTCCACCACATAGCCATTGTACACGAAGTTCTCTGCCGCCATGGCAGCGTCGAGGATCCGGTTTGCATACTCGGCGGCTTCCGCCGGGCTCTTGGTTCCGAGGGAAGCCCACTGGACACCCATCTTCACCGGGGTACCCTGCCGAGCAAAGTTGCAGTTGTGGATTTGGATGCCGTCCTCCGCAGAGAACTGTGCCTGAAGCGCGTCCAGCGCCTCACCGTAGACCTTCCAGTTGACCTTCTTCATAGATCAGCCCTCCTCAGTTTGCCTTGACCAGAATGCCATTGTCCAGTGCGAACCATTCACCGTCGTCCTTCTGAACAGTTCTACAGCCCTGCGCCCGGAGCAACCCCCGCATCTTTTGCAGCTGGTGCTCGGTGCACTGCATCCAGAAGAACCCGGCGAAGTTGAACCACTCGCTGCTCTGGATGTTGACACGCTGGGCCTCCGCATAAATGCGGTTGAACGCACTTGTTTTCATGATTCAGCCCTCCCTTATCAATTCATAGTGCTTGATGCTGCCGTCCACGAATTTCCGGCCCTGCAGGATCTCCACGCTCTGGAGCAGAAACTCGAGGTGGGCCATATCGATGGCCCCGCAGGAGCCGGGGTCGCGGAGCAGCTGCTCTGCCAGCGCGTCCTGCACCTTGACGGAGTAGCAGGTCTCACCGATGATCTTCTCGCCGTTCTCGATCTCCGCGGTGTCGTAAGTGATGTTCAGCTTCTTCATGATCACCATTCTCCTTTCGCAGCAGCATTGCGGATTGCCCGCTCTTCGTTCTCCTGATCCAGCGCCTGCGCAAAAGCATCCAGCGCGCTGGCCCTCGTGATCGGCCCGAACTCCTTCACGAAGTAGGCGAAGGTGCGGTCGTCCCAGCACTCGACGTAGCCGTCGCCGCCCTTGTTGTAGTTCTCGCGGGCCAGAGCCATGAACTGGTCGAAGGTCAGCGCCGGAGGGTTCGGCTCGGTGTCCAGAGGGACGACCCGAATGCCCAGATGCCCTCGCTTCAGCAAGTAGGCAGCCTCGGCATCCGCTGCCTTACGGTCAGCCCGGCAGCCCCAGACCACCAGCGTGCCATCTTTCAGCTCATCGATGATCGCCCAGTCGTAATCGTGCGTCTTGCTGGTGCGCACCAGCTGGCCTTTGTAATAGAATTTCATGGTTCAGTCCTCCTTGTTGGTGTACTCGTCGGTGTCACGGCTGGATTCGTCCATCAGAAACACCCGGTGCTTGCCCTTGGCATCCCGTACCCAGTCGCCGCCCAAAACGGTGAGGGTGAAGATCATCCCTTGGTACTGACCCTCGGCGCACACCCGGGTCGGCTCCGGCAGGTCCTCCCGGTGCATGACGCACCACTGAGAATCCATATTGAACGCCAGCGTGCCCAGATGACCGCGCAGTTCCTTCTCCTTCATGATTCAGTCCTCCCTATCAAATCTCCAGCTCTGCGCCATACTTCTCGACATGCAGTTCCTGGTACCGTTCGAGGAACTCCTCGTCCGTGCAGGGCGCGAGCTCCGCGTGGACCTGCTCACGGAGCTCATCGTCCATCAGAGAAACATACGCTTCAAATTCACCATTGGTCATTTTTCGTTTACCTCCGTTGTTTTTTTCGTTGTTTTCCTTCCGGTGGCTGTATGTTACCTCTGCGTAAGCACAAAGTCAAGTTGTTTTTGATTTATTTTTTAATCTCTTTTTGCTGTTGACTTTTGCCAGGGACCGTCATATGCTTGTGGCAGGAAGGAGTGATTTCAAATGACCGCATCATCCAGAGTGAAAGCCCTGCTTGAACTGACAGAAACCGACCAAGGCAGCTTTGCCGCAGCGTTCGGCATGACGACCCCGCAGGCCATGGCGAACAAGATGCGCCGGGATAGCTGGTCGGCAAAAGACCTCGTCAAGGCCGCCGCGATCTGCGGCGCAAAGTTGGCGTTCGTCCTGCCGGACGGTTCCCAGCTCATCATCGCGCCCGACGAAAAATGACCGCTACACAGCAAAACGCCCCGCCTCACGGAGGACAAACCTCCCGAGGTGGGGCGTTTCCTTTTGCCCAAAGATGCAACATTTGTCTCCGTGATTGCAACATCCGGTGACGTACAAGCTTTGTAGACACGAAAAAGTGAGTGTTCATGCGGATTTTCGGGTCAAAACATACAGAACATACTCAAACTCTTATCCTGACCCTGAACAGAAGAAAATAAGAGTATACACATGCGAGAACGCGCTTAATGCCCGCCCGCGTAGGGTTTATAGGAATTTCCGTATGCTCAGTTACAGGTAGTCAAACCAACTCGTAACGTTTTTACCTCCCGGGATGTGATACGATAACTCCAGATCACACCGCGCACCCGGTGTCAGAGAGGTGCAGAGGGCCCGCGCACGGCAGCGCGACACCAACGCCGTAGGCCCAACGGGAGGTAAAACATGAGACGTGAGGATTTGAAAGCCATCGAGGGCCTGACCGAGGAGCAGATCAACGCAGTCATGCGTCTGCACGGTCTGGACGAAGCCGCCCATCAGGCCACCGTACAGGGCCTGCAGGCGCAGCTGACCACCGCACAGCAGGGTCTGGCGGCCTTCGAGGGCGTGGATGTCAATGATCTGCGCAGTCAGATCACCAGCCTGACCAATCAGCTGAACCAGCAGGCCGCAGAGTTCACTTTCACCGGTGTGCTGCGCGCTGCCGCTCATGAGGCGGGTGCTCTGGATGAGAACGATGCTATCGCATTGCTGCCGGACAGAGCTACACTGCGCGAGAGCAAGAACCAGGCCGAGGACGTCAAGGCAGCCTTTGCTGACCTCAAATCCCGCAAGCCGTATCTGTTCCAGCAGGGCGCTCCCGTCCCGCAGGACAACGGCGCAGGCCCGCAGCCGAACACCGAGCCGCAGGAGCCCGCCAACCCGATCATCGTCCCGAAGCCCCGCAGTCAGGGTGGCAGTGCACAGCCCACCCTGCAGGAGTTTCTGCAGATGACTGGCGTAGAACGCATGGCTCTGCGCACCCGCAACCCGGCACTTTTCCAGCAGCTCTCCGCACAAATCAGAGCTGCACGACACTGACGAGGTAACTAAACTATGCCCATTCCCGGCACTTTTGGCGGTTTCCCGTTTGACCCCGAGGTCTACCAGGGCTTCGTGGATCAGGAGGCCACCTTCTCTGATTCCATCCTTGCTTCCGGCATTCTGGCAAGTGACCAGAGCCTGGCCACTTCGCTGGACAACGGCGGCACGATGGGCACCATCCGTTTCTACAACCCTCTGGACCCCGACACCGACGCCCCTCTGGTACGCGACGGTGAACAGGACAACGTGCCCACCGAAATCTCCGGCGGCAAGCAGTCCTGGATTCGCATCGACCGCATGAAGGCCTGGAAGGCCACCGAGCTGACCCGTGAGCTGACCGCAGCCGACCCCATGGCAGCGGTGGCCCGAAACACGGGCCGCTACTGGCGCATGTACAAGCAGAGCCTGCTGGTCAAGCTGGTCAACGCAGCACTGGGCGTCTCCGGCCTGGAAAGCCACTCTCTGACCGTCAAGACCGGCGGCGTCACCGCCAACCAGCTGATCGATGTGCAGCAGAGCGCTCTGGGCGACTTCTCCGGCAAGTTCGGTCTGCTGGTGGTGCATTCCAAAATCCTGGCCGAGTACAAGAAGATGGGCCTGCTGAACTACAACAAGTACGTCATTACCAACGTGCTGCAGAAGGAAGTCAGTCTGCCCACCATCAACGGTCTGGTGGTCATCGAGAATGACCGCGGCACCGACGACGGCACCAACTACAACACCCTCCTGCTGGGCCAGGGCTCTGTGCTGACCGCCGACCCCAAGGTCGTCACCCCGGATTACACCGAGTACGACGCGGCCAAGGCAGGCGGCACCGACATCCTGTACAACAACCGCTCCTTCATCCTGCACCCGAACGGCATCTCCTTTGACGGCGATAAGATCAACAAGCCGACCCCCACGGATGAAGAATTTACCAACAAGGCAAACTGGGCCCTGAAGTTCGATCACAAGAATGTCCGCATGGGCAAGATCAGCATTCCCAAGGCGAACTTTACCGAGGAATGAGCTATGAACAGCTGGCTCACCTACCCTGAGTTTACCGCCCGGTATCCCGGTGCGGCACTGACGGAGGCGGACTTCACACCGCTTGCCGCAGACGCAGCTCTGTTCATCCTGGGTGCTACCCGCTGGTGCGCCGGTCTGGCTGACACCGAAGAACAGATCAACCAGCTCCGGGAGTGTCAGGCCAGGCTGGTGTATCTGGCGTCCGGGCTGGACACCGCCTGGGACGGCGTGACCAGCGTGACCAACCACGGGTACACCGAGAGCTATGCGTCCGGGCTGGACAAGCAGGCTTATCTGGGGAGACAGCAGCAGCGAATCGTGACCGAGGTGCTCTCTGCACCGGTCACCCGCTGGATGCTGTACCAGGGAGGGGCCTACCGCCCGCCCCGCAGACGCTGAGAGGAGGGCTGCCTATGCGCAAACCCCTTCTCGCAACAAAGAGTGTCACGCTGGTGCATTGCATCCGGCAGGGCACTGGCAGCACCAGCTATACCACGGTGCTGTCTGGCGTGAGCTGCCGGGAAGTGGCCGCAGCCGGTACCGGCGCACAGTCTGGTGCAGGCTCCGGCTTTGCCCCGAAAAGCAGCTCCGAGATCTGCATTTTTGTGGGACACTCCACAGCAGCCCCGCAGAGCACAGCAGAACCGCCGCTGGACGCGGCAAGCGCCTTTCTCAACCCGGCGGCATTCAAAGCCGCAGACGAGGCCGTAAGGGCCTGCCACTGGACGCTGGCCCCGGAGGACAAGGTAACGCTGCCAAGCGGGTGCAACGGCACCGTCACCAGCATCCAGGACAACCGTGACGGGCGCTGCCCGCACTGGTATGTGGAGGTGACGTGATGAGCGGTCCGATCAACCTCGGCATCCGCTGGGACCCGAACTTTAAGCCACGCACCGAGGCAGGCTTTCAGCGCCTGCAGAAGGAAGCGGACGGCGAGTTCATCCGGCTGGTGACGCCCTACGTTCCGCTGCGCACCGGTGCTTTGGCAGACAGCGCCAAAGACAGCACGGTGCTGGGCAGCGGTCTCATCCGACACACCACGCCCTACGCAGCGGCGCAGTATTACCGCTTACCCTGCGGGCAGGGCGTCCGTGAGGACGGCAAAGGCCCGCACTGGGGTGAGCGCTGTGTCAACGACCACAAAGAGGACTTCGTGTCCTTCGTCAAAACCCGCGCCAAGGAGGTCAACAAATGAGCCAGACCGCAGACATCAAAGCCATGCTGGACTGGCTGGCCTCCTGCCCGCTGGCAACGACGCTCAACGATGGGGATGTTGTGTTCTCCATCGAATATCTGGGTGCCGACACCGAGCAGATGCAGTTCTCACTGGAAGCTACACCCACGGCAATGGTGCTGGAGCAGTTCTTCCTCGGCAGCCGCCGGGCGAAGAACTATGTTCTGGCATCCCGCATGGTCTACTCGCCCGAGGTCGTCCAGCAGGCCGCGAACAGCGCGTTCTGGGATGAATTTGCCGAGTGGGTAGAGAAACAGTCCGGACGGCGGAACCTTCCGGCGCTGTCCGACGGCAAAAAGGCCGAAAAGGTGGTCTGCCTGTCCCCCGGATACATCATGAGCCAGGATGCCAGCAGCTGCCGCTTCCAGATCCAACTTCAACTCCAGTACTACCAGAAAGGGAGATAACCTATGACTGTTGCCGAAACTCTGGCCGCGCTCAAGTCCGAGAGGGACATCGAGCCCCGCGCCGACTATGCAGGCGAGGAGAACACCGACGACTTCATCCTCGCTATTCAGACTGATAAAACCAAGCAGGCCAAAGAATCCGAATGGATCGTCTGCGCCGACCACGTGAAGGAGCACTCCGGCTCCCTGAATGCTTCCACCACGGACGAGGCGTTCATCCGCACCGGTACCGTCACCACCAAGACCGGCACCCAGCGCACCCTTGCTGTCAACGGCAACCGCTGCGTAGGCGACGCGTTTCAGGACTTTGTGCTGAGCCACAAAATCAAGTACGGCACCGGTAAGGACGTGATCGTACCCTACGTCTACTTCAGCGTCCGCACCGGTAAGGGCGAGACGGGCAATGCTTCTCTGGTCGTCACCAGCGACGTGGGCGGCTCCGCAAACGCCCCCGCCACTTTTGCGGTGGATGTCAAGGCGGTGGGCACTCCCAAAGCCTTCGACTACCTGACCGACGTTACCGCGTAACATAAAACCAATATCGCCCCTGTCACCTCTGGCAGGGGCGCATTTTATAGGAGGTACAGATACATGATCATCTGTGGGCAGGAATTTGAATTTTCGGCGCTGAACGCTAACGACCTCGACCGTATGGACGCGGCACAGCAGCACATGCAGGCGGCTTCTGACCGCGAGAGCAAGCGCGCGCATACGGGCCCCGCCGACATTCTGCGCGGCCAGTGCCGCCTTATGATGGGCTACTTCGACGAGCTGCTGGGCGAGGGCGCATCAGAACGTCTGGGTCTGGACGGAAACAACTTCGGCGCATGTGTCCGTGTGACGAACGCCATCAAGGAAGCCATCGCCGCAGAACAGGCCACCGTAAAGCAGGCGGCCGCGATGCCCATGAACCGCGAGCAGCGCCGTGCCGTTGCCAAACAGAAAAAGACCGGCCCCTACAAGGTCATTTCTACGCCCAAGACTACGACCGAGGACACCTTCATCCGTGGCCAGACCGAGGTCTCTTACGGCGGCGAGCCCGACGTGGTGGTTCCCGCCCTGACCGACGAGCAGAAAACCGAGCAGCTGATCGATGCCCGGCAGGCCGTGGACGCCCTGCGCGACGACCCCGACGCCATGCAGCAGCTGGCTCAGTACGCTCTGCAGATCGCCGCCGAGCGCCATGTCTGACCTGCTGACCGGCGTGCTGCCCACCCGGTGGCACGGGCAGGAGATCATCCCAGATTTCCGGCCCATGGTCTGGCTGGTGAATGCCTATGTACGCGGACAGACCGATGCAGACCCGGTAGGGTTCGCCCGCAGCGCGGTCTGGCGGTTCTACAGAGCCCCTCGCCCGCTGCTGGAGACCCCGGAAAAGCTCTTTGACGCTTACCGGTGGATGATGGAGTTTTACCAGGCCGGGGAAAAAGCAGCCGAAGGAGCCTCTGTAAGAAGCTCGGTTTCTTCAGCTGCTACACTGCCCTTTGACTACCAGTGCGACGCGCCCTACATCGTGGCCGCATTCCAGTGGCTGTACGGCATCGACCTGACCCGTGAGCGCATCCACTGGTTCCGGTTCCGGGCGCTGCTGCGGGGTGCGATCGGCGAGGACTGCATGTTCAGCCGCATCATTGACTGGCGCACCGCTGACCTCACCGAGATGGACCCGGAGAAGCGCCGCTTCTACGAGGAACAGCGGGAGCACTTCGCGCTGCCGCCGGAGCTGAGAGGGGGTGCTGCTCATGTCGAGACCCTGGATGATCACAACCGTGCCTTCCTCGCACGCTTCCAGCAGCGTTGAGCGCGTGCCGGTCCCCTGCCCCTACTGCGGCCGGGCGTTACCTGTATGGGCAGAAAACGCCGCAGTCGCCCACGGCTTGTGGGTCAAATGCAAAAATCCCGCCTGCAAGCGGGAAATCGAAATAAAACTTTAAGCCTGTGCCCTTGTGCCCGCGCTCACGACTGAGAGGTGGACACATTGGCAGACTACAGCATTACCGGCGATACCAAGCTGGACACCAGCGGCTTTACCAAAGGCGTATCCAGCATGACGGTGGCCGCCGGTAATCTGATTGCAGACCTGACTAAGACCGCAGGCAGCAAGCTGGCCGGTCTGGCGCAGTCTTCGGTCAGCGTCGGCATGAGCTTTGATGCGTCCATGTCCCAGGTGGCTGCCACTATGGGCACCACGGTGGACCAGATCGACAGCCTGACCAAGGTCGCCAAAGAGATGGGCTCGACCACAAAGTTCACCGCTACACAGGCAGCGGACGCCCTGAACTATCTGGCACTGGCAGGCTACGACGCCGACAAAGCCGCCGAGGTGCTCCCCAGCGTGCTGAACCTGGCCGCAGCGGGCGGCATGGACCTAGCCTATGCGTCCGACCTCGTCACCGATGCCATGGCCTCGCTGCGGCTCGAAGCGACCAAGCAGAATGTAGATGAGTTCGGCAACAAACTGGCCATGGCCGCCAGTAAGGCGAATGCCAATGTGGCACAGCTGGGCGAAGCCATCCTGACGGTGGGCGGCACTGCTGCCAATCTGAAGGAAGGCACCACGGAACTGACCACGGCGCTGGGCCTGCTGGCAAATGTCGGCCTGAAAGGCGCAGAGGGCGGCACCCACCTGCGCAATATCATCCTGTCTTTGCAGTCACCCACCAAAGATGCCAGCAAGGTCATGCAGGAGCTGGGGCTCGAAGTCTATGACGCGCAGGGCAACATGCGTGGGCTGGATGACATCCTCACCGACCTGAACGACGCCATGTCCGGCATGACCCAGGGCGGCAAGGACAGCGTCATCAATGCACTGTTCAACAAGACCGACCTTGCCGCCGTCAACGGTCTGCTGGCAGCCCAGGGTGAACAGTGGGAGACGCTGGCAGATCAGATCGACGCAGCGGGCGAAGCCACTGGTGACGGCCTCGGCGCGATGGGACAGATGGCTGCGACTCAGATCGACAACCTGCAGGGCGCCGTGACCATCATGTCCTCGGCATTTGAGGGCTTGCAGCTGGCCATCTATGACGAACTGGAGCCCACCCTGACTGAGGTGGTCAAGTGGGGCACCGACGTCATCACCCAGCTGACAACGGCCCTGTCTGAGGGCGGGCCCGAGGCCATGCTGACCGCTGCCGGAGAGATTCTCTCTGACCTGGCGGCGGGCATCGCCGCGCAGCTGCCCGGGCTGATGCAGTCCGGTGTGGAGATCATCACCCAGCTGACGCAGAGCCTGAGCGACGCAATGCCCGCTATGCTTGACACCGGCGCACAGGTACTGGGCGCTCTGGTACAGGGGTTGGCAGACAGCATCCCTCAGCTTCTGAGCTCTGCGGTTCAGGTCATCTCCGATTTCGCGTTGTATCTGGCTGATAATGCCGACGCCATCTACGATGGCGGGCTTCAGCTAGTGGAGAGCCTCGTCGTCGGCATCACCGACAATCTGCCCCAGCTGATCACCGCCGCCGCCGTGCTGATCGCCCGTTTTGTGGCAGCCTTTATCTCTCACCTGCCCAAAATCCTCGAGTGCGCCGGTGCCATGCTGACCACTCTGGTGGACGGCATTGTTCGCGGGGCCGAAAATTTGGCCGAAGCGGCCCTCGCCTGTGTTGCCGAGCTGCTCGGCGTCTGGGATGGCAGCATGGACGACTGGGGCAGCATCGGTGTCAACATCGTTAAGGGCATCCAGGACGGTATCCTTAGCTGGTGGGACAATCTGGTCTCGTCGGTGCAGGAAAAGGTCAACGGCATGATCTCCACGGTCAAGAGCCTGCTGGGTATCCACTCGCCTTCCAAGGTGTTCTCCGAGATTGGTGTAAACGTCTGCGCCGGTTTGGCCCAGGGTCTGACCAAAGGTGACCGTCAGGTAAAAAACGCTGCTAAGACCGTAGTCGCGTCCGTCACCGACAGCACGACAGAGCTGGAGGGCCAGGTCACCCGCACAGTGGAAACTGTGACGCAGCAGATGGCCAGCGGCGCGATGCAGCAAAAACAGACGATCACCGAGACTTCCCGTCAGCTGGTGGCCGGTGTCCTGAAGGACATCAAGACGATCACCGAGATCGACGAGAAGGGCAAGAAGACCGTCAAGCAGACCATGGAGACCGTCCGCGAGACGGCAAAAACGGTCACCTCGACCTTTGACACGCTGGTGGACGGCGTCAAGACCACCACCCAGACCGTGACCGAGACGCTCACCGACGGCACGGAGACCCAGAAAAAGGTCATCACCGAGACCTACGACGACGTGGTGGACGGGGCCCTCGTGACGGTGGAGCGGGTCAAAACCATCGCGGCCGACGGCACCGAACAGGTGGCCGAGCAGGTTAAAAAATCTGCAGCGGACACGCTGGACGGACTGTGGAAAGAGCTGCAGGAAAAAGCCAACGAGGGCGTGCTGGGCACCTTTGACGACCTGTACAGCGCCGTGAAAAATCAGGACTGGCTGGGCGTCGGCGAGTGGGTGGCCGCCACCCTGTACAACGGCTTGACGGGCGACCAGAAGAAGCAGATCGAGGACTACGCCCTCGGGCTCGTGGGCAAGATCAACGGCGTGCTGGGCCAGTACCAGCAGCAGATCGCCGCCAAGGCGTGGGACATCGGTACCCAGATCTGCAACGGCCTGACCAACGGCTTCAGCGACGTGTGGCAGCAGGCGTCCCAGCTGGGCAGCACCCTCACCAGCATTTTCACCGGGCTCAAGGGCCCCCTGAGCAACGCGGCCACGGCCATCAGTCAGGGCCTGCAGGGCGGCCTGCTGTCCAGCTTCCCGTCCATCTACGCGGGCGTGGCTGGCATGATCGGCTCCATCGGCGCGGCCTTTGAGGGCATGATGACCGCCATCTCTGCGGCCCTGAACGCAACCGTTTTCGGCATCCCGATGGGCGTCATCGTGGCGGGTGCAGCCGTGGCGCTGGGCATCGCCATCGCGGCCATCGTCAGCAAGCTGGGCGGCTCTAAAAAGAGCTCCGGCGTGTCCGGCGGCGGCAGCGTTTCTGGCGGCAGTGGCGGCTCCGGCGGTATCAGCGGCGATATCGACATCTCCACCGGCACCGGCAGTCTGGAGGACGCCATCAACGCCAACACCAAGGCGCTGACCAAGACCAACGCCGCCCTTGCCGACATGATCCGGCAGGCGGGCAGTCTGGTGCTGTCCGACAACATGCGGCTGGGCAGCACCGTTGCCGCGTCCGGCACCGCGCAGGTGCGGGCCGCCGCCAGCAACTACCACCGCGAGGGTGATACCAACATTACGCAGTACATCCAGAGCAAGGCCCAGTCTGCGGCTGACCTTGCCCGCGAGACCCGCTGGGAGGCCGACAAGGCCCGCCGCCAGCGCAGAGGATAAGGAGGGACACCGTGCTTTTTAAGGATCACTTAAAGATCGTCACCGACGCCGGTGCCGTCCTGCATCTGGGCTGGGACTACGACATGCCCTACTTCCTCGACCCGCTCAACGGTGTGGACATCGACCTGCAAACGGCTCAGGGCATCAACCAGACCGGCACGACCGTGGAGCGGCAGAGCGTCTCCGGCGTGTCCCGCACGCTGGATGTAACATTCTGGGGTGCGCACAAGCTGGAAAACGCGAACTTTTTCACCCGCTGCCTGCCGTACTTCACAAAAGGCACCCTCTACTTCGGTGACCGCTATTTCGCACGGTTCGCCTTGCAAAAAACGCCCTATTTTTCCAGCTACACCCCGGACCCGCGCTGCAGCCTGATGCTGTACACTCCAAAACCCTTCTGGTACGACCTGACCGCCGTCAGCAGCGTGCTGGGCGGCTTCCGGCCAGCGCTTTCGTTCCCCGTCTGCTACGACAGCCACATCTACGGCATCCGGCAGGACGGCACCATGGCAGTGCTGCGCAACGACGGCAGCCTGCCGGTGCCCTTCACGGCCACATTGTCTTGCACCACCACGCCGGTGGTGCACCCGAAGGTGGTAGACCTGCGCACCGGCGCGTACATCGGCTTTGACCTGACCTTGCAGCCTGATGACACACTGGAAATTTACCGCAGCACGTCTGACCGGCTGGCCGTGGCGCTGACCCATGAGGGCATCACCACCAACTGCTTTGCCGCGTTGGACGAGGACAGCACCCTCACTGAGCTGCAGCCCGGCGACAACGTGCTCAGCCTGCAGGCCGAGAGCGGGGCCAGCTATCTGCGGGCATCCGTGAGCTTTTATCCGATGGAGGCGGGCATCCTGCCCGAACCGCTATGAGACTGGACGTGTTGGAAGCGGACACCCTCGTCCGCGTGGGCTGGGTGGACGTGTGGGTGTCCCTCTACTGGGACAGCCCGTATTACTCCGAGGGCAGTTTTACCCTTGAGGTAAGGCCGACGACCGAAAATCTGCAGCTCCTGCAGGAAGGCCGCTGGCTGGTGCGCAGCGACGAAACGCCCCGCATCCCCATGCGCATCTGCGGCCGCGCCAACCAGAACGAGGACGCAAACCTTGTGGTGAGCGGCTACCCGGCAACGTGGCTGCTGACAAAGCGCGTCTCGGCTGCGGCCATCAAGGAGCAGAACGCCGAGCAGGCCATGCGCGGCCTTGTGAGCGCCATGCAGCCGTGGCCGCGCCTGGAACTGGGCACGGAGTACGGCTTTGCCACCACCTTCTCGAAGCAGACCTCCGGCGGCACGGTCTTTGACTACTGCCAGACCATCGGGCAGGCGTGCGATCTGGGCTTCCGCATCGTGCTGGACGGCACCGGCAGCGGCAAGCGCCTGCTGTTCGAGTGCTTCCGGCCTACTTTTGACCCCAATAACCGGTTCAGCCCCAAGTGGGGCAACTTGCTCAACGCCGGGTGGAGCTTTGCGGACACCGACTACGCCAACGTCGCCCTCGTGCAAGGCGCGGGCGAAGGCAGTGCCCGGGCCACCGTCTGGGTGGGAGACGTGGACAGCACCGGCGCGGACCGGCGGGAGCTGTACATTGATGCCCGGGACCTGCAGCCGGACGAGGACAGCGGTGAGACTACCGCCAGTCAGAGCTACCTGCAAAAGCTGGCCGACCGGGGCGGCGAAAAGCTGCTGGCCCAGCTGCGCACCGGCAGCATTGAGTTTGACGTGGACGACGATGTTTTGCAGGTGGGCGACGTGCTGAGCGCCAGCCTGCCCCAGCTGGGCTACACCGCCATGGTGCGCGTGGCCGACATCATCACCCAGAGCCAGGACAGCGGCACCACCCGCACCATCCGGCTGGGCACCCCCAGCTGGCACAAAACGTAAAGGAGGACCTATGAGCGACATCATAACTTACCCTGAAAACGGCATCACCTACGACGCCGACGACGCATCGGGCTACCTCGCCACCCGGCAGAGCGGCGTATACAGCGCCGAGGAGGACTTCGCGGTCTCCATCTCGGGCGAGCTGAGCCTGACCGTCAGCGCGGGTCAGGCATGGGTGCGCCCGTCCCGGTTTAAGGGCAGGAGCATCATCATGGAGCAGCCCACCACGCTGACCCTGACCGCTGCTGACCCGGTGCGCACCCGCATCGACCGCGTGGTGCTGCGCTACGACGCAGCGGCCCGGCAGACGCGCCTGCAGGTGCTGGAGGGCACGCCGGACTCGGCCAGCCCCACAGCCCCGGCGATCACCCGCACGGCGCTGGTCTACGACCTCTGCCTTGCCGAGATCACCCGCCCTGCAGGCTCCACGGCCATCACCGCCGCCGACGTCACCGACACCCGCGCGGACAAAGACGTCTGCGGCGTCATGCGGGACGGAGTGACCAGCATCCCGACAGCGCAGCTCATCGCCCAGTGGCGGGCGGCGCAGGCGGCACAGGTGGCCGCCGGTCAGGCACTGCTGGACCAGCTGCGCGAGGAGATCAAGGACGGCAGCGCGTACAGCAAGACCGAGGCCGACGCCAAATTTGCGCTGACTGCAGACAAAATCACACGACTCGAAAGGATGATGAACATGGACGGTAAACTGGTTTTCTCGGGTGCAGGCGTCTGCACCGGCGGCACCACCACGATGAAACTGCCTGATACGGTGGATTACGCGGAGATCGTCTCGGCGATTCCGGCGATGGGACGCAGCGGTGTCGGATACGCATCGAGCGCTGATTACATGGCCAGCTCGAGCAATGCAATCGGCACGGCTTCCGACTTCGGCCATGCAAGGGCGGTGCGTGGAGGTTCCGCCGCTGTACCCATCACAAGCCTCACCATGATGATCGATGGCTCGCTCTCGAACTACGGTCCCCCCTATGCAAAAATCGAAAACACAAGCGTGTCGATGGTCTCCGTGGCCTTTGCCTCAGACGGCACCCTGTCCGTCTCTGGCGGCGGCAGCGGCAGCCAGTTTGTTGTGTACGGCTACCAGTACCTGTAACCCAGGAGGTAACACATATGATGACTATTATCGACTGCACCACCCAGCCCGAGCATCGGGTGATCTACGGCATCTGCACCACCCCTATCCCGGACGGCTGGGCCGTCATCCCGGAGGGCATGACCCTGCCGGACACCCTCGCCTATGCAGACATCACGACCGAGGAGCGGGACGGCCTGCCGACCGTGACCGCCATCACCCCGCGCCCGGACCTTGTGGCGCAGGCTGAGGCCGCAGCAGCCGCAGCACAGGAGGAGGCCAAAAAGCAGGCCGAGCAGATGGCGCAGCTGCCGGACCGCGTGGCCGCGCTGGAGACCGCGAACAACGATATCATCTTAATGATGGCTGATTTGATTGGAGGGACTACCGAATGAAAACTCTGAACGCACTCAAGCTCCGCATTATGGTTCGGGCATTCCGCATCCGGCTGACTGCTGGTGAAGCCTTTGAGGACATCGCGGCCGACTATCCGGCGCTGACCACGGACGACCTCGAAGCCATCAAGGCTGAGCTGGAAAAGTAAGGGAGGCAGGCAATGGCTAAAACCATCATGGACGTTTCCAGGCATCAGGGCACTATCGACTGGGCCAAGGTCAAAGCGTCCGGCAAAATCGACGGCGTTATGCTGCGGGCCATGGGCAACAGCGCAGAGGGCAAGCCCAGCAAGCCGTACACCGACCCGCAGTTTGCCCGGAACTACGCCGAGTGCCAGCGGCTGGGCATCCCGTGCGGAGTGTATGGCTACTTCAAGGCCGTTAACCGGGCACAGGCCGACAAGGAGCTGGCCTATTTCCGCAAGCTGCTCACCGGCAGAAGATTTGAACTGCCGGTGGCGGTGGACATTGAGGACGAGGTGCAGCAGCCGCTGGGCAAGGCTGCACTGACCGACATTGCCGCCCACTGCCTGAGCACGGTGGAAAGTTGGGGCGTGTATGCCCTGCTGTACACCGGCCTGTGGTTCGGCCAGACATATCTCTACATGGGCGGTGCGGCCCTCAAGCCCTATGACGTATGGCTGGCGAGATATCCCAAAGACCAGAGCAAGACCAAGCCCGAGGATAAGCCCAAAACGGCGTTTGCCTTTGGCATGTGGCAGTACACCAGCACTGCCCGCGTGCGGGGGGTGAGCACCAACGTGGACATGAGCCACGCTTACAAGGACTATGCCAGCATCATCAAGCGTGCCGGGCTGGGCGCAGTGAGGGGGTGAGAGCATGAGTAAGGTTATTTTTATCAGCCAGCCGATGGGCGGCCGCTCTGACGATGAAATCAATGCAGAGCGCCGCAGAGTGATTGAGATTGCCCGGCAGCAGTTCGGCGATGTCGATGTACTGGAGACCTTCTTTGATGATTTCGGCCCCGCCGCAAAGCCGCTGGACTATCTGGCCAGGAGCATTGAGTTTCTTGCAAAGGCTGATGTGGCGATTTTTGCGCCGGGCTGGCAGGCTGCTCGCGGATGCCGCATCGAGCACCAGTGCGCCGTGGACTACGGCATTCCCGTGATGGAGGTGTAACCAATGGCAAGCTACTTGATTTCTGACGCGCCCTACGCGTCGTGGCTCTCCGATGTTTTAGCTACACTGGAGGAACACAACGTCAGCCAGATTGCAGTAGCGGCGCCTTTGCCCACTGGCGAAGTATTCACCGGCTACTTCGGTATGGACACAATGAACAAGGCGCTGATCGCAACGAACATTCAGGCTGACGCCACCATGGATGTGATCTGTGCTAATGGACAGCGCATCCAACAGGCATGGGAAGATAGCGCCGAAGACTCGGAGGTGTGATACCAATGCAGCAGTTTTTTGCGTACATCTCGGCCCACTGGATGGAGGGAGCTATCTGGCTGCTGGGTCTTGGCTGGGGCTACCTCGTAAAGAAAGTAACCGAGTACAAGACCATCAAGGACGGCCTGCTGGCCATCATGCATGACAGGCTGTATCAGGCGTGCATCTACTACACCCAACAGGGCTGGATCGATGCCAGCGGCCTGAAGAACCTCGAATACTTATACCAAAGTTACCACGCGCTGGGCGGCAATGGCACCGGCACCGAGCTTTATAACCGGGCCAAGGCGCTGCCCATCCGCGATTAAATGCAAGCCCGGCGCTGCCGGGAGAAAGGACCTGACTATGAACGCACACACCTACAACGCCCCCACCATCTCCGCAGGCACCATTGCCCGCACCGCCTGCCTGCTGCTGGCCCTGACCAATCAGGTGCTGTCTGCACTGGGCAAGCCCGTGCTGCCCATCGAGAGCCAGACCGTGGAGCAGCTGGTCACCGCCGGTATCACCACCGTGGCCGCACTGGTCGCGTGGTGGAAGAACAACAGCTTCACCGCTGCGGCGATCCAGGCGGACAAGACCTACGACCGCCTGAAAGCGCAGGGCAAGTAAAGACCTTCTGCACGGTGCTGCAGCACCAAGTCCCCTGCCCGCCTCCTGACAGTGCGTACCATGCGGGGGACGCCGCACAAAAGCCCTTGCGGCTTTCAAGGCGCTGGGAGACCGGCGCCCCATTTTTGACTACTCCCGGCAGCCTGCAAAGGCACAACCGCCGGGCGATCTGAACAAACAGGCCGCAGCTTCCATAAAACGGAGACTGCGGCCTGTTTTCATACAATTGACTTTTGCAAACGGCCTGAAAAGCCGCATGACTGCTACGGTTTCACACTACAATTTTCCTACAAAAGCCCCCGCAAAAGCGGGCATTATTAGGCAGTATCTGGCAGTATTTGACCACTGGATAAAAAGAAAAATCCACGAAACATCGAATTTTCTTCGACTTTTCGTGGATTTTCTTTGGTGCGAGGGAGGGGACTCGAACCCCCAAGGATAAACCACACGCACCTCAAACGTGCGCGTCTGCCAGTTCCGCCACCCTCGCATATCCTGTTTTCTGCCGTCCATCCGGTCTCTGAGGCTTGAGGCCGTCTCGCGGACTGCTTGAATATATTACCACATTCCTCCCGGACAGTCAAGCTTTTTTCCCGCTTTTCATAGATTTTTCCGGCCTTCATATCTATATAAAAACGTCTGAAACGCAAAACAACGTACAAGGGAGGTTTTCCGGATGACGCTCTCAGAATACCGTTCTCTGCGCAAGAGGATGCGGGTGGCCGCATTCACCCTGTTTGCCTTTGTTGCCGGGTTTGCTGCCGGGGCAGCCCCCGGGTTTACCGGCTGCACCCAGCAGGACCTGACCCCCGTGCCGGACACTTCTGCACTCTGTCCCGCTGCTGCCGCCTTTGCGGACAACGCCGGCAGTGCGCAGCCCGAAAAATGGGTCTGCCTGACCTTTGATGACGGACCCAGCCGGACGACTCCGGCGGTACTGACAGCACTGGATGCCGCCGGGGTCCATGGCACCTTTTTTGTGGTGGCTACCGGCTACAACGAGAAGTATCTGCCCCTGCTCA
>OOCH01000309.1_pt1 | contig 53949 bp, 50 predicted proteins | sample 1671641 | NCBI WGS metagenome assembly OOCH01 (sample SAMN06348177, study PRJEB24527) | human gut metagenome | biome: human gut; feature: ankylosing spondylitis patient; material: feces | host: Homo sapiens | place: China | collected 2015-10
CGCAGCGCACGGCAGAGCGTGCCACGTCCATGGCCACGTTGCCGCCGCCGATGACAGCCACGTTCATGCCTGTGAAGTGCGGCATCTCGTTATCGCCGATATGCCGCAGCATATCCACGGCGGACATGACGCCGATGGCATCCTCGCCCTCGATACCCACCTTTTTATCCGTGTGGGCGCCGATGGAAAGATACAGCGCGTCATACTGGCCCCGGAGCTGCTCCAGCGTCAGATCGCCGCCGATGTCCACCTCGGTATGTACCTCGATGCCAAGGGAAAGGATGGAACGAATTTCGCCGTCCAGCTTTTCCCGGGGGAAACGGTAGCTGGGAATGCCGTAGCGCAGCATTCCGCCGGGGAAGGTCTTTGCCTCGAACACCGTGACGGGATATCCCATCCTGGCCAGATACCAGGCGCAGGAAAGTCCGGCGGGACCGGAGCCGACTACGGCGACCTTGGCGATATGCCGTCTGGGGACTTCCTCCGGGGGAAGGGCCATGACGCGGTTTCCGAGCACATGTTCCACGGCGTTGATGTTGACGGCCTCATCCACTTTGGCGCGGGAACACTTCGATTCGCAGGGATGGAAGCATACGCGTCCCGTGATGCCGGGGAAGGGATTGTAGTTCAGGAAATTTTCCGCCGCCTCGTCCAGACGTCCCTGCTGGATGAGATAGTTGTTTCTGCGTATGTCCACGCCGGCGGGACAGGCCGCCATGCAGGGGGAGATTTCCTCCTGTTGCGTGTCGAGACGGAAAACGTCGAGCGGGCAGGTTTTTGTGCAGGTACCGCATCCGGTACAGGTTGCGGGGTCGATGCTTTGGATCATGGAAGCTCCTTGCGCTGGCAATGACGAAAGGGTTGGTTGCTTGAAGTTTTTGTCCTTTTTATAAGCAAGAAGCGTGCCATGATTATAACTTGTTATTTTTATTATGGTTGTAAAAATCTCTGACAAGATGGACAGAAGTTTATTGTACGTAAAACAGACAGAAATGTTTCTTGCTGTGCGTAAAAAATACAGTTACGCTGTGTCTGTTTTCCGAAATACGCCGGGCCTGAGCGGACAGGAGAAGGAGAGAGAGCATGGAAGATCGTGCGGCATGGACGGACAGAGAGGACGTCATGGATTTTTTGCGGGAGCTTTTCGGAGCCGGGTTCCGGCGTGAGCTTCTGACCGGGCTTTCGGGCAGGACGTTCCCGTCGCGGATATCCTTTTCGGCAAAGGAGACGGGCGGCCCGGCGGCCCTCGGGGAACTTCTGGAGCGGCACGGCGCCGCCGTGGAGGTTCTGAAGAAGCTTTCGGGAAACGGGCCCTTTGAGCGTTTCCTGCTTGGCATGGTCCGGGGCGAAGAGCTGGGGGCTCTGGAAACGCTGCTTGCCCTGGGCGAGGAGAGGATCCAGACGTTTGCGCCGGATGACGTGCGGGCCATGCTCCTGTTCGTTCTGGAGCGTCTGCGTCGTTTTTCTCCAAAGACGCCGCAGGACATGAAGCGTTTTCTGGCGCTGTGCCGGGAACTGCATCTGCTCATCGTCTGCTCCGGCGTGTTCATTGCCGGGCTTCCCCGTTTTTTCTTTCAGGTGAGGGAAAGGGCGCTTGCCCTTGGAGATGCGGGAGAGATCGCACTGGCCGATCTTCTGATAGGTTCGCTCAACGTCTGCAACATTCCCGAGCACAACAATCCGCACTTTCATGCGGTCATGACCCGGGGCAAGAGTGCTTTCGACACCATGAAGGACCCGGTGCTCGTGGAAAGCGCCGTGCCGTATCTGGGCATTTTTGCGTTTCTGGAAGGCGACTATGAACAGGCCATGAGTCTTTTTTCCAGAGCCAGCCGGCAGATGCGTATCCAGAGACGCCGGTATGTCGAACTGTTCTACGCGAGGCACTGGAGCTTTGCGGCCGCCAACAGGGGCGATTTCGACCTCGCGGCCAGACTGCTTCTCACCAGACTGCGCCGGGCGGACGTGAGCCGCGATTCCTCGCTGTCGCGCAATCTGCGCAGTCAGCTGGCCTTCGTGTATCTGCGCATGGGAAAGGGGGAAAAGGCCATAGAGCAGCTCGACATGGCGCTTACCGGCATAACGAGGAAAACGGACATCGCAAGCGCGGTGACCACGCTTCGGCATCTGGCCTTCTACCACATGTTTTCCGGCAACGTGACGGCGGCGTACAAGGTGCTGCTGCCGGCTCTCGCAAAGGCCGAAGCCGAGGGGTATCAGCGGCCCGTCTATCTCAACGGCGTCTTTCTGGAACTGCTTGCGCTGATGCATGAGAAGGGACTGCCCCCTCTGCCCTGCTACCGCTTCGACCTTGAGCTTGCCAGATGTCTTGAGGGACCGAACCGGCTGCTGCGGGGCGTGGCCTTCCGCGTGAAGGGACGTATGCTCGAGCGCAGCGGAAACAGGTCGGAAGCCGTGCTGTTCTATCGGAAAAGCATAGCCGTGCTGGATGCCGTTCACAACACGATAGGCGCGGATCAGTCCCGGCTGTTTCTCGCCTCGCTGCTTCTGGAAGAGGACAGGGCTGAGGCGGAGCTGCTCGTCCATGAGGCGTGGCGCTCCTATCCGTACCTGAAGGCGGTGTGCTGGCCCGAAGCGCTCTTGCGTCTTGCGCCGTCCTGCGCGGAGGTGCAGGAGGAGGGAGCTCTTTCCGCCCGCACGCTGGTGGAGTCATTCCGCGACACGTTTGCGCCGCGCATTTCCGCGCTGTCGTTTGAGGAGTTCTCCCGGGTGATGCTTGCGGAGTCCGGCAGGCTGCTCGGCGCGTCCGAGGGATGGCTCTATCATCGTGCCCAGCCGTCCGTGCCGCTTCGTCTTCTGGAAAGGATGTCCTGGACGGACGAGAGCTTTCCCGTGCCTGCGGCGTCCACGGAGGAACTTGCGGAACTCGTGGCCGAAGGTGAGCCGGTCGTGCTGGACGGCATGGCCGGGAGCCGCGGCATGTTCGTGGGGCTGCCCTTGGACTGCCGTCCCTACGGGATGTGCGTGCTGTGTCTGTCGGGAAGATTTTCGGAAAAGCTGCGCGTACTGCTCGATGAGACGCTCTTGCGCGACATAGCGAGAGTGCTCACATGGCCGTGCATGCTCGCTCTGGAAATGGACCGCAGAAGGCAGAATGTGGCATCTTCCGGGGAAGATGTCCGGGACATGATATGCGTTTCTCCGGTGATGCAGAACTTTCTTGTGGATGTGGACAACGCGGCCGGAACGGACGCCGCGGTGCTGCTCAACGGAGAATCCGGAGTCGGCAAGGAGATGCTGGCAAGGCGCATTCATGAGCGCAGCGGCAGAAGCGGACGCCTCGTCACCATCAACATGGCGAGTCTTCAGGATGAGCTTTTTGAAAGCGAGTTCTTCGGTCATGAGAAGGGAGCTTTCACCGGAGCCATGAACAGCAAGCTCGGTCTGGTGGAGCTGGCGGACAACGGCACGCTTTTTCTGGATGAGATGGCGGAGGCGAGTCCCAGAGTTCAGGCCAAGCTGCTGCGTGTGCTTCAGGAAAGAAATTTTCTGCGCGTGGGCGGGACTAGGCCCATCAGCATCAATTTCCGGCTTGTGGCGGCCACCAACCGCAACCTGGGCGAGGCCGTGCGCAAAGGACGGTTCCGGGCAGACCTTTATTACCGCATTGCCGTCATCTGCCTGAAGATTCCGCCGCTGCGCGAGCGTCGTGAGGATATTCTGCCTCTGGCACGGTACTATCTGCATCATTTCGCCCATCGTCACGGCCGCGATGTGGTACGCGACTTTTCGGAAGCCTGCTGCCGTCAGCTGGAGCAGTGGCCGTGGCCGGGAAACATCCGCGAGCTGCGCAACGTCATTGAGCAGTCGGTGATCCTCAGCGGAGGAAAGACGCTGAACTTTCAGCAGGATATTGAGGAGCAGACGCCCTTTGCCGTGCCGGATCCCGCAGAAGACTCTTCTTCGTTGGAGCGTGCCGGGAGCGGGATGCTTTCTCTTGAGGAGGCGGAGCGGCAGTGTCTTCTTGCCGCACTCAGAAGGACGAACTGGCGCATAGACGGCAGGTACGGCGCTCTTGCCATCCTGAAGATCAGCCGTTCCGCTCTGTATGCCAAAATGCGCCGGTACGGACTGTCGAGAGTCCCTCACATATCGGACTAATACGTCCAATGCGGACAGTTTTTCTTTAATTTCTTATATTTATAGGAAGATACCGGAGCCGGAGCCTGACAGGTTTTACCGGCTTTCTTCCTTGGTTGCTTATCCGTTTTCTTATCCGTTTTTTGCCAGTCAGCTTTTATTTCCCCAAGAATATACCGTAGTTATCGAGAACAAAAATTTTTCCGAAAAAATTTCACTTTTTTCGGATGTGTTCCTTTTTGTTCTCCGTACAGAACTCCTTGTGACCATGTGTCCCACATGGTCGGCGGGAGTTTTTTTCATATACGGCCACGTCCTTCTTTCTTCGGTTCCAGACGCCCACCCACGCATACGTGCGCCTCCACTGGCCGCACCGTACTCCGGGCAGACGCCGGAAGCCTCCCCGGCGCTGCTTCCACGGCTATGCGTGATGCCCACGTTTGAATGATTCGCCAACTCGCCTCACGAGGACTTTCCATTAAGGAAATAGCACAAGCCCAGGAAAACAAAAAAGCCGTCGAGCGGCAACTCAACGGCTTCTTGCAGAACTGTGTTCTTACTAATGCAATGTGAGAACAACAGTAACCGTAAGGTTCATCGTTGTCAATAACGAATCTGCTGTTTTTGTCTTTTTTCGGGCCGGGAGAAAGAAAAAATGGAGACGTTTGCCCCAAAGGGAAATATTTACGGCCCAATTCTGCCACAGTTTGTTCTGCAAATGTCCATTACGTTTGGAGCAAAAACCATGTACGCGATTTTGTGTGATTATGCCGCCGATAAAGACCATTGCTGGCCTTCACAGGCAACGCTTGCCAAACGACTTTCATGCAGCATCAGCAGCGTCAAAAACTACATTGCTGAACTTGTCAGAGAAAAACTCATTTCCATCAAACGGGAGCAATACCGTTCTTCTGTTTACTATCTTCTGCGCCCTGAAGAACTGACCAAAAAGCAAGAGACACATTTTGCCGACAAGCAGTCAGAAGCTGGCTGCCATGAGACAAAATCTGGCTACTTAAACAATCTTAGCAAACAAAGAAAAGAAAAATACTCCCCCCTTTCCCCCCATATGCCCGGAGAGACGGTCAATCCTGTTCGCCGCATGGTCGGAACGCCTGCGGCGGGGTGTGCGGCTTCTTCTCTTCAGGATTTTGAATCCACCTGGGCCATGTACCCCAAAAAGGAGGCCAAGGGCTTCGCACGTCTGGCCTGGCTCCAGCTCCTGCGAAGTGGAGAGCTGCCGCCTTTGGCTGAACTTCATGCCGCCATTCGACGCTTTGCTTCCTCGGAAAGCTGGCAACGCGAACAGGGACGCTTCGTACCGCAAATGGGCAACTGGCTGCGCGGACAACGCTGGCTCGATCCGGTGCGGCCCTCCGGTCAGACAGGACAGGAACGCACGCAAGACCTGCGGAGGGCAATGCAGGCACGGGAGGAGCGTGAACAACGCCAGCATGAGGCATGGATCGCGAACAAGGCGCGACTGCGGCCTCTGTTCGATGCATTTGCGGCGAAATTTCCGCCTGTCGCCAATGATGCCATGCCGTTCGGCATCTGGCTGCACCTGCATTCCCAAGACCGCGCGCCATCGGCGGACGATGTGCCACCAGGAAATACCCTGAGCATCAGCGAGTTTCTCCAGGATTACAAACGCCGCCAGACTGTCGAATACCGGATGCAACGGGAAGCGCCGCTGGTTGTCCGAAAGAACGGCGGAAATCCGTGTCGTTCAGTGGGAGAAATTCTGAAGGGCATGGGCGCGACGTTCCGTAGGGAAAGCGTCTTCGGTGCGCCTGATTTTCCCATAACCGCTTACACATAAGGGATTCATCGTGAAGAAAATATGCTGTCTTCTGGCCTTGACCGTCCTCGCCGGGCGACCGGCGTTTGCGGATGAGACGCCCGCCACGCCGCCCGAAAAACAAAACACGGTTCTCGGACAGACGGAAAAGAACGCCGCCCAGGACACGGCGGACAAAAAAGCGCGGGACGCCCAAGCCCTGTTTGAAGAGAGTCTGCGGCAGATGATGCCGCTGGATCAAGAGCAGATACAGGAATATCGCTCGCGTTCGGATGAGCGCGACCGCGCCCTGCTGCCCGTGTCTCCGACATTGAACACACGCACGGTGCGCGTGACGCTGGAGCCGGGCCGCTCTCCCGTGGCTGTCCACACTACGGCCAATGTCGCTACCTCGCTGGTGTTCCATGATTCCACTGGTCAGCCCTGGCCGATCACCTCCGTGACCAACGGTGGGCCGTCCTTCTTTCAGGTGCTGCGCCCGGAACTGCCGGACGGAAACCTGCTCAACGTTATGCCCACGCAGGGGTATGCCACGTCCACCATTGTGGTGACGCTGGAAGGCCGGGACATGCCGCTGGTCGTTCGGCTGGAATCGGATTCCGTGCGTGCGCCGGAACGCAAGGCGGACGCGCTGGTGCTGTTCCAACTTGCCCATCACGGCCCGAAAGCCGCCCTCCCGATTATCAGAGACATCAAGGAAACGGCGGATTCCTCCATGCTGGCCTTTCTTGATCGCGTTCCGCCGAAAAAAGCCGTGCGCGTCCGCGTGGAACCGGAGACTGATGACGTGCTTGTCTGGAGTCACAACGGCAAGCACTACGTCAGAACCAGCCACAGCCTGATGTGGCCCGCCTGGACAGCCGTGGTCAACGGTGCGGGCAATACCAGATGCTACGAGATTCCGGTCACGTCACGGTTGATGATTTCCAGAAACGGACAAATCCAGACAATCCGCCTGCAAGTTTCCAAATGAGGATACGCCATGAGCGATATGACAAGCACGGAAAAAAAGCGGCGGCTCATCCTGTTCAGCCTTCTGGGGGTTGCGCTCGCCGTCTCCATACTTCTCGCGTCCTTTTTCCTGTTCTCCCCGGAAAAACCGTTCGCCACGGCCAGCCTGACTTCGGCAAGGACGGACGCCATCAGCGGCAAGGCGGGAGGCGAAGGATCGGAAGAATATAATCAGAAGCTGAAAGAACACGATGCTCGGCAGGCTAATGAAGCCCTCAAAACAGGCGAGAGTTTTATCCCCACGCCTGTAGGGCAACGAAAGTCGGTGGTGATGAAAAAGGAAGACACGCCCCCGCCCGTGCCCCCGGTCGCGCCGGTGCGAACCGCGCCCGTCCAGACGCCCCGCACGGACAATACCATGCTCAAGCGCATGATGGATGATTTGACGGCGTTGGATACGAAACTGTCCGCCGTTGCCGTGGGTGAAGGCAGGATTATCTACCTGCGCGACTTCTCGGAGGAAACAGCTCCTGTCGCCACGCCTGTTGCGGCAACGTCAGAGACAACGCAGTCAGGGAACACGCCTCCCGCCGTGACGCTCAAGCCGGGCGATCTGCTCTATGCCATTGTGGATGTGGGCGTAAACTCGGATGTGCCGTCCGCCGTGCTGGCGACAGTCACCTCTGGGGAATACAAAAATGCCCGCCTGATGGGCAGTTTCCAACGGCATGACGAACGCCTTGTGCTGGCCTTCAACCGGGCCGTTCTGCCTTCCGGCGAAACGGTTCAGCTTGAAGCCTATGCCGTTGACCCGTCCACCTCGGAAGCCTCGGTCGCCAGTTCCGTGGATACCCACTTTTTCTCACGCTGGGGCGGGCTTGTCGCGTCCGCCTTCCTTGAGGGCCTGGGAAGCGCCAAACGCTACAGCGGCGCACAAAGCACCATCTACGGCTACGGCAATGACACTACTGACCAGATGGTCTGGAACACCTACAGCGTGGAAGACCAGGCATGGATAGCCGCCGGGAAGGTAGGGGAAAAGGCCGGAAAAATCTTTGAAAAGGGCTTTGACCGTCCGCCGACCGTCCGACTGGAAAGCGGCACTCCCGTGGGCGTTCTCGTCCTGAACGTCAAGGACAGGTGAGATCATGGACAACTACGTCGCCAACGTCATCCCGCACTTGCAGCAATGGTGGCCGGTGCTTGTCCGGCTGGCCTACCTGGTGGGCGTCGCCTTCGCCGTGGTTTCGCTTGGGCAGGCCATCAGTCACAAGCACCGCTTCAACCGCTCCACAGCAGTATGGACATTCGTCTGCGCTGTGTTGCTGCTCAACTTACCGGCACTCATGGATTCCCTTTCCATGACGGTATTCAACCAAAGCTCGGAACAGTCATTGAGCTACAGCCCGCCGTCCTCACCCGGTTCCGTCTACATCCAGTTCGCGGTGTACGCCATCGCCACGGTGGGCCTCATCGGTATTGCGCGGGGGCTGTGTCTCATGCGCGACACCCCCAATCAGCCCATGAACCTCAGCCGGGGCCTCGTTCATCTGTTCGGCGGAATACTCGCCGTCAACCTCGTCACCTTCCTGCGCGGCATCGGAGCCACCATAGGAGGCGACGTGCAAACATATATCGCCAACATCCTTGGCTAATGGAGAAAAACCATGAATATCGTCAAGAATACCTTTTCCATCTCTCCCCTTCGTTTCACCGCCGTTTTCATGGGCATGGCCGCTGTCTGGCTGTTCGCTCCCGAAATAGTCCATGCCGCCGTCACGTTTGGCGAAATGGGTGAAAACGTGGCTGACAACGCCAAGGGCGTGGCCAAAGGCATCACACTTGCCGGATACGCTGCCGGAGCGGGTATGGGCGTATGGGGCACCGTGGATATGTATAAGGCCACGAAAAATCAGGGACAAAGCACTTACGCGGGCGGTCTGACCAAGGTGGTTATCGGAGCGTTGGCGCTCGGTCTGGGAGAACTCCTCGGTTCCGGTTCCGCGACGCTGTTCGGAAGCGACCAGACTTCCGGCATGGGCGAATTGGGCCTGTAAGCGTGAGGCGATGAGGCATGAACCTTTTCAAAAAACAAAAAGACGCCCCGGAGTCTCAGGAACAGGCTCAAGGCATGAAGGAAGCTCATGCCTCGTCGCCCACCCCGGATGCCGCCGCCGTCATTGGGGGGCTGAACTGGTACAGGGCACAGTTCCGCCGGGCCATGAAACTGGCTCTCGCTCTGACCGTGGCCTTGTGCGCCAGTCTGGGCGTTGCCGCCATCCTGCTCCTGAACCAGCCGAAGCCGCAATACTTCGCGGCCACGCCGGACTTGCGGCTTGCGCCTATGGTACCGCTCGACCAGCCGCTGCTCACGCAGGAGGGCCTGCTGACCTGGGCGTCGAACGCCATCACCGGGGCCATGTCGCTCAACTTCCTTGAGTGGCGCGAGAAGCTGGAAACCATTCGGCCCCATTTTGATGACGCGGCCTACAAGTCTTTTCTGGCTTCCCTGCAAAGTTCCGGCGTTCTGGACATGATCCGGGACAAGCGACTTTCCGCTTCCGCCGTCGCCACACGCGCCCCGGTAATCATCGCTTCCGGTCTGGTGGGCGGCAAGGCCACATGGAAAGTCGAGTTTCCCCTGATTGTTTCCTACGAATCCAGCCAGGGCGTGGAAAGCACGCAAAAACTCCTTGCCACAGTCCTTGTTTGCCGCGCGTCCACGGCAAAGACGCCGCGCGGCGTGGTCATTCAGCAAGTCGTACTCAAGAGGGATGCGTAATGCTTGATATACTTGTCAACGGCGTGGATCGCGGCATCCGCGCTCTCTCGGAAGCATTCGCCGGGCCGGTTCACAGCTATTGCAGGCTGGAAACCGTGGATAACGGCGTACTGGTGGCCGATGACGGGAGCCTTGTCAGTCTCCTGCATCTGGAAGGTTCGCTGAAGCATGTGGGGGTGGAAGAATACGCGGCCATCGTCTCCGGTCTGACGGAAAAGCTCCAGGCCACGCTTTCCAAACCGGGCCATGCGCTTCAGGTGGTCTTTGAATATGACCCGGAAAGCAGCGGGGAACGAATTGCCGAACTGCTCCAGCCGTCCCGTCTGACGGCGCACAACCTCGGCCTGCATATCGGCCCGCTGCTGGAGGATTGGGGCCATGCGCTGCAACGCTACTGCGCCCTTGAAAAATGCTGGATTGTACTGTGGACGCGGCCCGCCGTGTTGCCCGACACTCTGCGGAAGACGGCGCTGAAGGAACGCGACACGGCCATGTCCAAAATGCCCACACTTGCAGGTTGTCAGCAGATTGCCCGTGCCGTCGCCGCCCTGCATGACGCGCACAACGGCTTTCTCACTGGTGTTCTTGATGCCTTCCGGCAGGCGGATTTGCTGGCTTGGCCGCTCACGGCGCATGACGCCCTGCGTGACATTCGCCTGTGCATCGCGCCGGAGTTCACCAACCGGGCATGGCGGGCGCTTGTGCCCGGCGATCCCCTGCCGCTCCGTCTGCCTGACCCGGACACGGGCAAAAGAGAGGAATTGCATAACGTCCTGTACCCGGACTTCAGAACGCAGCTCTGGCCGCGCGAGGGGAACATGGTGTCGCGGAGCGCAATCCGAATAGGCGAGCGCATCTATGGGCCGCTGATTATGACGCTCATGCCGCAGACGCCCAAACCCTTCCAGGACTTCTTCCGGGTGCTGGCTCGGCGGGACGAGCGGTTGCCGTATCGAATGTCTTTTCTGCTGGAAGACGGCGGCCTGAACATGGGTCTCAAGCCGTTGCTGGCAGCGATTCTGGCGTTCACAAACGCGGACAACAAACGTCTCAATAATGCTGTGGAAACCTTGCGCACACTGGATTTGGAAGGCGTGTGCTGCGTGAAGTTCCGCATCTGCCTCTGCACCTGGGCCTGTGTGCGGGAAAGTGAACGGGAGGCTCATCTTCTGCTCAGGCGACGGATGGCGGAACTCTCCAAAGCTGTTCAGGGATGGGGAACGTGTGATGTAACGGAAGCTCTTGGCGACCCGCTGCTCGGCGTTACCGCGACCCTGCCCGGCCTGATGCCGTCCAGTCCGGCCCCGGTCACAGCCGCGCCGCTTCAGGACGCCATCGGCATGTGGCCCTTGCGTTCGGCTTCGCCGTGGAAAGAAGGAAGCCTTCTGTTCCGCACGCAGGACGGCAAAATCATGCCCTTTGCGCCCAATTCCTCGGAGCAGGCCGCATGGATTGATCTGGGGGTAGCTCCGATGGGCGGCGGGAAGTCAGTTTTCCTCAACGCCATGAACTTCGCCTTTGTCACGCAGGCCGGGCTGTCCCGCCTGCCGTGGCTGTCCATCGTGGACGTGGGGCCGTCTTCCTCCGGCCTTATCACGCTCCTGAAAGAAAACCTGCCCGAAGGGAAAAAGCACCTTGCCGCCTATCACCGGCTCAGGATGACGCCGGACTATGCCGTCAATCCCTTTGACACGCCGTTGGGGTGCCGCAAGCCCCTGCCCTCGCACAAGGCGTTTCTGGTCAACCTGCTGTCGCTGCTGGCCACGCCGCTGGATGTAACGGCTCCGGCGGACGGCGTGCCGGGTCTGATAGGCCGGGCCATTGACCTTGCCTATGAGGAACTCTCGGACGGCAATCATCCCCGGCTCTATCAGCCCAACGTCCTGCCGGAACTGCACGAACTTATTGTCCATGAAGGTATCAGCCGCGACGCTTCAACCTCATGGTGGGAAGTGGTGGATGGACTTTTTGAACGGGGTCATGTGCATGAGGCATTGCAGGCGCAACGCTATGCCGTGCCGCTGCTGGCCGATGTGGGCGCGCAAATCCGGCAGAACAAGGGCATCCAGAACACCTATGAGGAACATACCATCAACAATGTCTGGCGCTCTCTGCTGGATGCCATTGAAGCGTATGTCATCCTGAAGGAACCCACGCGGTTCGATTTGGGCGACGCGCAGATCGTCAGTCTCGACCTGGACGAAGTGGCTCCGCGCGGCGGTGCCACGGCGGACAGACAGTCGGCGGTCATGTACATGCTGGCCCGACACGTTCTTGGTTCGCGCTTCTTTTTGATGCCCGCTGATGTGCAGCTCATGCCCGAATACTATCAGGACTACCATGCCGGACGCATTGAGGCCATCCGGGAAGACCCCAAAAGATTGTGCTACGACGAGGCTCACCGTGTGACCAACAACGTCTCGGTGGCAGGCCAGCTTCAGGCCGATATGACCACAATGGCGCGGGAATCACGCAAGTGGAACCTGTCCATTGGGCTGTACACGCAGTCCATTGACGACATTCCCAAAATCATCACGGACGAGCTTGCCACCACGGTGGTCATCCTCGGTTCCGGAACCGAGAAAAGCATCGACAATCTCTCGGAACGCTTTGGTCTGAACGGAGCCTGCCGCCATGCGCTCTCGCGGCTGGGCAAGCCCGGCAAGGCCGGTTCCAATCTCATTGCCCTGTTCAGGACTGGTTCGGGCATGTCCCAGCTTGTCCTCAGCCTGACCATAGGCCCGCAATCCCTCTGGGCCTTTTCCACCACCACGGAAGACGTGGCTATCCGCAACAATCTCTATCAGCGCCTGGGGCCGTCCGAAACCCTGCGGCGGCTGGCCGCTCGTTTTCCCGGCGGTTCAGCCAAGGCCGAAGTAGAACGCCGCAGGCGCAAGGTCGAAGACCAGAGCGACGTCGATGGGAAAGTCGTCAACGTCATCCAGGAAATTGCCAACGAAGTAGCGGGGGAACAATGAAAAAGCTCTTTTTTGCCCTGGCGCTTGTCCTGCTTCCGGCTTCGGCATGGGCCGGGGGCTGCGGCTGCGGTTCCATCAACGCCATGATCAGCGCGGCAAAGTCGGAAACCATTCAGGCGGTCAATGCCTATACCGCTGCGGAAGCGGAAGCCATCCGTTCGGAAATCCTGCTGGCCGCGCAGAACATCATCGGCACCATCAAGACGGAATCGGCCACCATCGTGCGGGCGCTGGTCGCGCTCAAGGAAAGCAACGCCGCCACGCTCAAAGGACAGGCCGTGGCGGGCGAAGCCATGAAAACCGAAGATATGTACGGCAAGGCCGCGCAGCCCGCCGGACTGTGCGGAAGCAGTTCTCTGGGCGCAGGCATCCAGCTCGGCGCTCAGGCCGGACGGGAAATCCACGCGGCCATGCGTGAAAAACAGCTTGCCCATGCCAATACGCCGGGTAAAAAACCGGTGGAATTTCTCCAGCGCGTACTGGCCGATGACCAGCCTTCCGAACAGGAAAGTCTGGACGCGCTCTTTCCGCTGCAAAGTACATTGACCGAGGATCAGGTGGCGCAGGCCCATGAAACCGTCAAAACACTGGCCAATCCCCGCCCGTTGCCGGTGGTGACGGAGGAGCAGAAGGAAACGCCCGCCGGGCAGACCTATGCGGCGGCGCGGAAAATCCATGAGGAACGTGTGGCCGCCGTCATGGAATCCCTGAACAATCATGTGGTCTATCACGCTCCCACGCTGCCGGAGGATGTCACGGCCTGGGCAGAAAACCAGTGGTCGGAAGCGGGCGGGAGCGGCACGCCGCCCGGCATTGTGGACGGCAGGCTCTCGGAAGCCGGGCTGCACAAGCTCCTCTCACAAATGCGCGTAGGCAATCCGAATTGGTTCGCACAAATCGCCACGGCCACGGATACCGGCCTGCTGCGGGAACTGGTCATCATGCAGGCGTTTCAGATGGAGCTGACGCGCAAGAATACGGATTTGCTCGACAGGCTGACCGTCATTGCCTCGCTGGACTACCTCACACGCATGGAGGGCACGACCGGCAAGGAAATGGATGACCTCTACACGCGCATGGTCGGCGCTCAACAGTAGGGGGAGATCATGCGACAACTACAACGAAAAAAGGTCGGCGTGGGTGCCGGTTCTGGCAAAAAAGCATTGCTCCCCGGAGATTTGATAAATCAACAACCAATCAGGCTCAATATGCAGTTCCCATTTTGGTTTCCACTTTCCCTTAAGAGGATGGTCTCTATACGTTTGCGGCAATGGCCTTTGATTAAGCAGGACAAGCCTTATCACCGCCTTCAATTTTTCCATGTCGTAACCGCGTTTTTCAACACGTTTAACGTCTTTTTGAAAAGGGGTCGTGAATACAGGCTGAAGCATTTATATGCCCAACTGTTTGAACATGTCATCCGCATCTTTGGCGTAATGCAGCCCTTCACGCTTATCAATAGCCTCAAATGCCTTTCTGGTTTCCTCATTGGGGATTTCCAGGTTGAACGGCAGGCGTTTTTCATGGGCTACTCTGGTCAGAGCGATACGACAGAGGTCGGATACCGTCAGGCCCATTTTCGCAAGCACGGTTGCCGCTTCATTCTTGATGACCGGGTCAATTCTGGCACGAACATAGTCATTGGCAGGCATAGGTCTTCTCCTTGTTTTCAACATTGTAGCTCACATGAGCATAAAGTCAACTTTACCCCCGACATCGACATGGAGGGCAGTCATGGCCTCGTCTGACCTTCCCGCGACTTCGGAAGTCCTGCTCCCGACCGATGCCAGTAAACATATCCTTGATACCTTTCTCGGTCAGGGATGGGATACCTGGGGCACGAGTCTCGGAGGTTCGCAGGCATCGGAATTGATGCTTGAAATGTTCAGCGCCTTCAACCTGATCGCGCTGGCTGTGGTGTCGGCCCTGTTCATCTGGGTGCTGGCCGTTGCCGTGGCCGGAACAGCGCACGAGGGAACGCCTTTCGGCAAGCGATACAGTTCCTTGTGGATGCCCTTGCGTTTTGTGGGCGCAATGGGGGCATTGGCTCCCATCTTCAAGGGAGTGAGTCTGTTTCAGGTGGCGATTCTGGCCTGCATCGGCTTTTCCATCAATCTTGGCAACTACGTCTGGGAGCTGGGTACGGATTATTTTGTGGAGCATGGCGGGCAGCTTTCTCCCCAGGCTCCGGATCAGAACGTCACGCAGTATGCGTCCATCACCAACGGCGCTCTGGAATCGCTGACGCTCCAGTATTACCTGAACGAACGGCGCGGTCTGAACATCACGCCGGGCGGAGAATGGAAATACAGCGGCAACTGGTTCCAGTCCGGGGGCGAATACAAATTCATCTTCAACGGCAATGCGGGAAGCATCACGGTTTCCTGCGTGGACGAAGGCGACGCCTTATGCCGGGGTAAGGTCAATGCCGTGGGCGCGGCCATTTCCGCGCTCTCGCCGCTGGCGCAACAGCTTGCCGATCCCGATACGCCCGCGTCTTCCATCGAGCCTCGCGCCCTGTACGATGCGGCCAATCAGGTCAACACGACCATCCTTTCCGGCCTGCAAAGCTACGCGCAACAGGGACAGCTTCAGGGCAAGCTCAACGAGTTCAGGGAAAACGCCGCGCAATACGGCTGGTTCGCAGCAGGCTCATCCTACTGGTCAATCGCCTGGATCAATCAGGAAGTCCGGGAAGCCATGTACTCCGGCGTCACCTACAGTCCGCATGAATATACCGTGTCGGAGCTTCAGGCGCTGATGCACGGTCTTCGGGACTATGAAGCCGCCAAAGAAAGGGTAGCCAACTACGTCAAGACCGCCTACGCCAGTCGGCGCGGCATTTCCGACACCACGGCCACACCGTCCGTCACGGACGAAGGCCGGGCTTTCGACGAAATCTGCAACTGGCTGCGGGCTACGTTGAATCAGCTTGTAGCCGGAAACATTCTGCCCATTGCGGTGGAAAAGCTCTCCAGCCAAGACCCGATTATGGCCGTGTCCAATGTGGGGGATTACCTCATCGGCTCGGCCTGGGGGCTGGCCTCGGCGCTCGGCATCGTGGACGTGGCGCACTCGATGGGCAAGGCGCTGCCGTTTGTGGGCAAGGCCGTTCCCAATCTGGACAAGTACATCAGTTTCGCTCTGTTCACGGTCTTTCTGCCGCTCCTGCTCTATGGCCTGGCGCTGGCTTATTATCTGCCTGCCATTCCGTTCATCCGCTGGATTTCGGCCTTGGCGGGCTGGATTATTCTGGTGGTAGAAGCTCTTGTGGCCGCTCCCCTCTGGCTCTGCGCCCATGCCCTGCCCGAAGGGGACGGCGCTGCGGGACAGCACGGCAAACGGGGCTACTTCCTGCTGCTCGGCATCCTCATCCGCCCGCCGCTTATGGTCTGCGGATTCTTCGCCGCCGTCATCCTCATGAACGTAGTGGGAAGACTGCTCGGCGCGGGTTTCGAGATATTTGTCGGCGGAACCATGCAGACAAAAATCATCGGCATCACCGGTACATTCGCCATGCTGGTCATCCTCGGCATCGTGGTCATCATGACGGCCAACAAATTTTTCAGCCTCATCCACTACCTGCCCGAACACGTCACCAACTGGATAGGCCAGCAGTTCCACGCCCTCGGCGAGAAGGAAGACCAGGCGGGCGTGAAAAACGTCTTTGTCGGTTCCACCAATGCGGTTTCTTCCGGCGCTCATGGAGCGCGGGAACTGCGCGGCGACATTTCACGGCAATGGAACAACCCCGGCGCGGGCAACGCCCGGACTTCAACGCCGCAGCCCCCTGCGTCCAGCCCCAGGCCGGGACTGACGCAACAGAATTTCAGGAGCTGATATGGATATTTTCGACAAGGAAAAAACCGTCATCAGTTGCTTTGATTTGACCGGCAACATGGTACGTCCCTGGGCGGAAGCGGGATACCTCTGCTACTGCGTCGATATACAGCATCCGCAGGGAGAAAAGAGACAGGGAAACATTATCCGTGTCGGCGCGGACATGCGCGACTGGCTGCCGCCGTTCAGACCCATCACCTTTGCCGCCTTCTTCCCGCCCTGCACGGATGTGGCCGTTTCCGGGGCAAGATGGTTCAGGGACAAGGGGCTGTTCGCGTTGTTCCAGTCCATACGCCTGTTCTATTCCTCCATCCGTATCGCGGAATGGACACGAGCGCCGTACCTTATCGAAAACCCCGTTTCCACCATCTCCACCTACTGGCGCAAGCCGGACTTCACCTTCGATCCCTGTGATTACGCGGGCTATCCGGGTGGTGAAAACGACCTGTACACCAAGAAAACCTGCCTCTGGACAGGCGGCGGATTCATCATGCCGCCGCCCAAACGCCTTGAGCCGGTACAGGGCAGCAGGATGCACCGGCTTCCTCCTTCACCGGAAAGAGCGAACCTCCGCAGCGCCACGCCGATGGGCTTTGCCCGTGCGGTGTTTGAGGCGAACTGTCCCGGTTGGAGGTCGGCATGAAAACGCCCGTTTCCCTTTCAAGCGTTCTGGCTCTCGCCGGTGAATCCCGTCAGCACCTGACGGAACTCCGTTCCGGTTTCAGTTCCCGGCTGGCCGCTTTCCGGCGGAACCGCGCGGCCTCGGAACAGGCCGCGCTGGAAGAAGATTTCTCCCTCGTTCTTGCGGCTTGGGGTATTGCCGACGCGGATATTCCCGGCGTCATCTCGGCCTTGCGCCTGCGTCTGCCGGTGTTCGCCGTTCCGATGCTGGCCTGCCTCATTACGGCGGCATGGTCGCACAGTCCGGTTTTCCTCCTGTCATTGGCCTGCGTTGCACCGCCCTGTCTGCTCGGCATGGTCACGACGCTCTGGCGTATTTCCATTTTGCGTCACCGTCGCTTTACGCCGCTGTGCCGCTGGTTGTTGCGTTTCCGCAAACGCCCGTAGCGGGCGGGGTGTGTCTCTCTTAACCTTAATTATGAAGGAGTAGCTTCGTGTTTCCCAGAACCCTATTGATACTGTCCTGTCTGGCTCTTGCGGCCTGCGCGGAGAAAACAGCGCCTCCGGTTCCTCATGAAGTCGATTTCGTATCAGCTACGCTTGGACAGGCTGCGGAACAGGCCCACGGCGAACTCGCCATGCTCGCCAGACTGCGCGGACAGGGCTTACAGCCGCTGCTGCCGCCAGCCGATCTCTCGCTGACCATGCCCGTTTCCCTTGCCTGGACTGGCGAAGCGTCTGGGGCGCTCAAGGAAATCTGCCTGCAACTCGGCTACCGTTATAAAGAGGCGGGGACTCCTTCCGCGCAGGCTTTAACGGTCGTGGTGCGCGGTTTGAACCGTCCGGCGCATGAACTGCTGGAAGACATCGCATGGCAGATTCAGCCGCAGGCCGTAGTGCGCGTCGATTCCGTCAACCGGGTACTGACACTGGCCAGAACTTCCGGCGCGGAGGCACGGTCATGAAAGCTCCCGCCATCCTTCTCCCCAACGAGCCGTTACCTGATTTGCGTGAGGCTCCCATCCACATGGGAAGTTATCAAAAAGGATTTCGGGAAGGTTTTCAGGACGGCTTTGCCGCCGCCGACTTGTCCACGCCCGGCGTCGTTCTTTGTGGAAGCGGTATCCTGGCATTGCTGATTGCCTGCATCGTGGTCATGCGTCACGCCTCGCGCGTGGTGAACATCCTTTGTCAGCGTTTTCAGCAGGTTGAACTGTCCTCAAAAAACGCATCACAAAAGCTGGCTGTACTTGTTTTGCCGTTTCTGCTCTGCGCCGGTTTGACCGGCTGCGCCGTCAGACAAGGTGAAGCCGTCAATCCCGCGCCCGTGCCGCCGGAAATAGCCAATGCGCCGAAGCCTGCCGATGGTGTAACCAAAGAAGGAGCCTTCACTCCCTATGACGCCGCGTACCGGGAAGACGGTTCCGGGCAGTACCTTGCCGTCCATATTCCCGCAGACCCGGCCTCCGGGCCGCGTCACGGCGATCCCGCCGAACTTGCGGGACTGCTGGAAATGACAGGTACGGCGACCGGCAAAGAGAAAACCGCCGTTCAGCTTATGCGCCCCAAAGCCATCCGGGAAGCGGCGCGGCTTGTCACCTTCCAGACAGCCATGTCCTGGCGTTACGGCCAACTCCTGGAGGAAACGGAACGCTACAGCGCCATTATGGATACGGCTTTCAACTTTGCGCCCCTCATGCTCACTCAGGGTGAAGCCCTGATCATGCCGCCGCAAATCGCGCGGGCGGGCGCGTCCATGCGCATCGAGGACGGGGCCACGGCCACAGCCGCCAAAACAACCTATGAACTGCTGGAACCGGCCCGGTACATCGCTGTTGTCCCCAACTGGCGGGAATTCCTCATGGCGGATGAATTTCCCTCGCCGGAAGAGCCTCATCCCGCCGTGCTGCCGAAGAACGCGGAAGAACGCGCCATCTGGCGAGCCGCCGTGCGCGAGGCATGGGCACAGGGGCTGGCCGAGGCCGACCAGCTCTATGCCGACAACGTGTCCCGCATGGCGCGGAGCTATCGCGGCGTCATGCTCTATCACCTGCTCACCGCGCAGCACCTTCTGAGCCGGGTCAATACCGCGTCCTCCGACCTGGGGACGCGCCGATCCGACAACGGCAACAAGCTGAACATCGGCCAGAAGGTGTACAGAATTACCGCCCCTTCCGCGTTCACGGTCGCGACGCCCGCGTCCCGGAAGAAAGGAGGGAAATAGCATGGGGCCAGCGATTTCTACCCTCATGAACCCCGTATTCGCTGGACGCATACGGAACTCAACGACCTGCTGCTCTGGGGAACCCACTGCGGCATGTCCGACCTCAATCTGCGCTCCGGTCTGCCCGCATGGATGCGGTTGAACGGCTTATGGCGGAAGGTCACGCAGCGGGCCATCACGACCGATGAGCTGCTGGCCGCGCTGGAGCGGCTGACCAAAAACAATTCCGTGTCCGCTCTCATCAAGTCCGGCCAGTCAGACTACGACTTTGCTCACGAAATTGAGGAATCGCGCGGCGTGCGCCGCCGTTTTCGCGGCAACGCCACGCCGGTGGCGGACGGGTATTCAACCGGCGTCAAGATTGTCTTCCGCACCATTCCTTCCATGCCGCCCGCTCTGGAAGACCTGAACGTCGAACAGGGCATCCTTGACCACGCCATGCCGTCCAACGGACTGGTGCTGGTCACGGGCGTCATGGGTTCGGGCAAATCCACGCTGCTGGCCGCCATTCTGCGGCGCATCATCGAAACCGGCGGGCGTAACGTCAGCACCTACGAAGCGCCCATTGAGTTCGACTTTGATGCCGTGCCCAATCCCGGCGGGCCTGTTTCGCAAAGCACGATTCCCGAACACCTGAAATCGTTTCTGACGGCCACGCGCAACAGTACGCGCACAGCCCCGGACGTGGTGCTTATCGGGGAAAGCCGCGATCCCGATACCCTGCGGGGCATGATGGAGAGCGCGGAAATCGGCGTCGCCGCCTATTCCACCGTGCATACCCGCTCCGTGCCGGAAACCTTGAGCCGTATCATCAACGTCTTTCCCTTCGCTGAACGACTGCAAGTTGCAGCCACGCTGCTTTCCAGTCTGCGGCTGGTCATCTCGCAACGTCTGCTTCCCCTGCCGGACAACAACGGACGTATCGCCCTGCGCGAGTATCTGGCCTTTACGCCGGAGATTCGGGAAATGCTGCTGGAAACTCCGCTGGAACGTCTGATTCTGAAAACCGAAGACCTGCTGGCCGCTTCCGGTCAGCGGATTCAGGATGCCGCCCAAACCGCCTATCAAAACGGAAACATCACCAGAGAAAGCTGTCTGGCGATTCTGGCGGAACGCAAAGACAAGGGAAGGAATGACCATGAAACAATTCTCTAACATCGTTTCCCTGTCGGGCGGAAAAGACAGCACAGCCATGCTGCTCATGCTCCTTGAACACGGAGAATCCGTGGCCGATGTCATGTTTTTTGATACCGGATGGAAATTCCCGGAAATGTATGAACATCTGGAAAAACTTGAAGCCTTTACCGGCCTGAAAATTACGCGCCTGCGCCCCAGACTGCCGGTAGATGTGGAAACGGACAAATCGCCCTTTGACTGGATGCTCTCCGAATATCCGGTGGCCAGGCGGGGAACACGTCAGGTGCATATAGTCGGGCGCGGATGGCCCAATGCTCCCGTTCGCTGGTGTACGGGACGTAAGCAGGATGCTCTGAAAGCTCACCTGCTGGCACTCACACACCAGAGCGGCCTTGAGCTGCCCCTGTGCAAGTGTATCGGCTTTGCCGCCGATGAACGGCATCGGCTGGATGGCCCCACCAAAAAGGGCAGTACCTATTATGTACAGCGGTATCCGTTGGTGGAATGGGGCGTTACGGAGGCCGACGCTCTGGCTTACTGCTACAAACGTGGCTTCACCTGGGGCGGACTGTACCATTTCTTCAGTCGCGTCAGTTGCTTCTGCTGTCCTTTACAGCCTCTTGATGAACTGCGGACACTTCGCAGCTACTTCCCTGACCTGTGGCAACGGATGCTGATGATGGAATCCTGGCTGCCGGAAAACAGACGGCGTTTCAAGGATTCCAGCGTCTCTGCTCTGGATGCCCGCTTTGCGGAGGAGGTGGACAATGGCTGACGTTCTCTGGCGCGATACCGCGCTCACGCCCAAAATCTTCATTCTGGACGCCCGCGCCGTTTTTCCCCTGGCCCTGTGGCTCTTTCATTGGGCCTGGTGGACGGCTGGACTGGCGCTTGCCGCCATTGTTGCGCTCTATCTGGTGCAACGCACCGGTATGACTCCCGCCGCCTACTTCCGCGCCATCCGCGTGGCCTGCATGGGACGGAGACGCGAAACACGAAACACTGAAAGTCAGTGGCGCAAACGCTGCCGCTGGTAATCTCGAAAAGGAGTTGTCATGGAACATTACGTTACGCTTTTGAACCTTGAAGATGCTGATTCCCACTGTCTGCAACTGGATGAACTCTTTAATTATGATCTGCAACCCACAGTATTGCATTCTATTCTACTTGGTTATGGGCAGACTGAATATGCGGCGCTAACAGTCGCGCTCAGCACGCTTCAGGAGAATGGAATGCTGAAAACCTATAAATGCGAGGAAGCCGTCGGTGATATTCTGAAATCCAGTTCTGGCAAAAAGGCTCTGCGCCACCTTTGGTTATATGGCGACGATAAGAGAACGGAGACTAAGTGTTTCTCTTTGTCCGGCCATTCCGAAGCGATGAATTTTTGCCGCAAGCACAATCTTTCTGAAGAAGCAGAAGAAGAACTATTTCTGCTGATCGAGGCAGTTATATGACAGGGAAGAATAAGGAGCAATGAAACCATGACAGAACAAAAACGAAATGCTTTCGGACTGTTCGACACTCCTATACGAAGCCACGAAAAAAAGCGCGTCACACTCACCCAGGCTGACATCGAACGTCAGCTCGACAAGGGCGCGTTTTTTATGAACCGCGAGGAAGCCGTCGCCGCCGGATTTCTCAATCCGTATGACGAACAGGATGCCGTGATTGTGGACATCAGGGAGGAACGGAAATGAGCCAGACGCCACAGAATGAAAAGAAGAGCCGTTTTCAGCTCAGCCGGGAAGTTCAGGAGGAATTTGTCAACGGCATTGCCCAGACCATGTTGGCGCTGGCCGAAAACGCTGAACAAAGTCAGCCGTCTGTAGCTGAAACGCCTTTTTGCCCCGTGACCGGCAAGGAATACAGCGGCGCGAACATGGTGCGTCTGACGCTGACCGCTATGGAAAAGGGCTACGACGACAACCGCTGGCTTACGTTCAAGCAGCTCCAGGCGGTCAGGGAGGAACATCCCGACCTGAACATCCGCATCCGAAAAGGAGAACACGGCGTCACCGTGCTGCGCCCGGAGGACGTGTTCTTCACGGTGGAAAAGGACGGAAAGTGGAACTTTGTTTCCGAAGAGCAGGCAAAGGGCCTTCCTGATGTGCAGCGTCATACACTGCTGTATCCCTTCACGGTCTTCAATGCGGCCCAGATTGAAAACTTTCCTGCTAGGGAACAGCCCGCGCCCGTCATGAGCGAAGCCCAGCGCAACGAACTGCTGGAACGCTTTGTCGCCAGTTCCGGTGTGGCTGTCGAACACGGCAAGGGCGTTCCGCGCTTCGACCACAGGACGGATACCGTCAGGCTGCCGTACCCAGAGAATTTTCACAGTTCCGGCGCTTACTACGCCGCGAAGCTGCGGGAGTTCTTCAAGGCCACTGGCCATACATCACGGGAAGCCCGACGGCCTGTAAAGGCCCAAACACTCAAAAGCTGCGCCTTCGAGGAAATGCGGGCGGAAATGTTCTCCATGCTGGCCGGGGCGAAATTCGGCCTGCCCATGCCGGAACACGGTTCTGCGGAACGGCTCAGGCTCTGGAACCAGACCTTTTCCGGCGGGGAATCCAGGGCGCTTTTCCGGGCCGCCTCGGAAGCCGCGCGGGCGCTGACAACCCTGCGCCAGTTTGAAGCGGGCGAACAGCCCGCCGCCCGATGGTTCCCCAAACGCGAAGCCTGGCTGGAACTCATGGAGATGCAGAAACAGCGGGATGCCGTGACCGGCGTGTCCTTCCGGGAAAAGGCCGGTTCCGACGTGCCTCGTCCCGCGCCCGGCAATACCGCTTCGCGTTCTCTGTCCGAATCCGTCAGGGCATTTGAAGAAACGGACGACCTGACCGTCAAGGCCCGCCTGATTCTCCAGAATCCCGACTTCCTGAACATGGCGCTCATGCTCGACCCTTCCGCCACCAGGGAACTGGCCGCGCTCTGCGATCAGGTGTCTCAAACGCTGCACATGGAACTGGACGCACGACTCCAGTCCGCGCCGGGCGCTGTGGAAAATCCCCTTCCCCTGAACGAACAGAAAGCCGCTTCCGCGCGGCGTATGAGGATGTGATATGCGACTTTTCATTGCCGAAAAACCCAATCTCGCAAAAGCCATCGCCAATGGTCTGGGCAACGGCCGCACGGAGAACGGCTGCATCCGCTGCGGCGACGATACGGTGACATGGTGCTTCGGGCACATGCTCGAACTTGCCTGGCCGCAGAAATACAAGCCCGAATATGCCCAATGGCGGCGCGAACACCTGCCCATCATTCCTTCTGAATGGAAATACAAGGTCAAAAAGGATTCCGCCAAACAGCTTGCCGTCATCGGTTCCCTGCTGCGTGAGGCCGATTCCGTGGTCAACGCGGGCGATCCCGACCGCGAAGGCCAGTTACTCGTCGATGAGGTGCTGGAACATTTTGGCTATTGCGGCCCGGTAGCCCGCATCTGGCTTCCTTCCTTGGATGACAAATCCGTCCACATCGCCCTGAACGGCATCAGGGACAACGCGCCCTATGCGCCGCTGCGCGACGCCGCCCGCGCCAGAAGTCTGGCCGACTGGCTGGTAGGCATCAACGCCACGCGCGCCCTGACCATCAAGGGAAGGGATAACGGACGCTCTGAAGTGCTGTCTTTGGGCCGCGTCCAGACTCCCACCCTCGCTCTGGTCGTTGCCCGCGACAGAGAGATTACCAACTTCAAGCCCGTGGATTATTTCGTGCTGCGGGCCTCACTCACCCATGCCGCCGGAGAATTTACGGCCACCTTTGTTCCTTCCGAGACGCAGGCCGGTCTGGACGCTTCCGGGCGGCTCGTGGATTTCACCCAGGTTGCCGCTGTGCTTGAACAGGTCAACGGCGTGGAGGGCCTTGTCACGGAATCCCTGCGGGAGAACAAAAGCAAGGCCGCGCCTCTGCCGCACAGTCTTTCTTCCCTGCAAAAAGCGGCGTCATCCCGATTCGGCATGTCGGCTCAGGAAGTGCTGGATACCGCGCAATCCCTCTATGAGCGCAAACTGACCACCTATCCCCGGACGGACTGCCGCTATCTGCCGGTTGAGCAATATCAGGATGCCGCCGCCGTGCTGGCCGCGCTTTCCTCGCTTCCCGGTCTGGAGCAGATCGCGGGAACGGCTGACGCCTCGCTCAAAAGCGCCGCGTGGAATACGCAGAAAGTCACCGCACACCACGCCATCGCACCCACGGGCGAACTGCCCCCGGACAACCTCAAACCGGAGGAACGCTCTCTCTATTTCATGATTGCCACGGCGTTCTGTCTGCAATTCCATCCGCCCATGCGTTATGAAGCGCGAAAAATCGCGGTCAACCTTGCTGATACCCGTTGGGAGGTCACGGGGCGGCGCATGGTGGACGCCGGATGGACGGCCTTCTCCAAAGACGAGGAAGACGACAGGCAGGAAGAGGAATCCCTGCCGCCGGTCGAACAGGGCGATGCCGTGACCTGCCGCACAGTGGAAAGCGTGAAGAAAAAAACTTCCCCGCCTTCCCGTTTCTCCGAGGGCACGCTCATCGAGGCGATGGCCAACGTCCACCGTTTTGTGGGCGACGCCGAGGCCAAAGCCACGCTCAGGGAAACCAAAGGCATCGGAACCGAGGCCACCCGCGCCAAGGTTCTCGAAACCCTGAAAGAGCGCGGCTATCTGGCGCTTGACAAAAAGTCCATCGTTTCCACGCCGCTGGGCCGGGAAATCATCGACCTCACCCCGCCCGTACTCAAAGACCCCATCACCACAGCGGAATGGGAGTCCCGCCTTGAGGCCATCGCCCAGGGCAGGGAAACGCTCGACGCCTTTCTTGCGGAACAAAAGAAGATTCTGCCGGAACTCCTTGCCCCCATTCTGGGCGACGGCAGGCCCGCGTTTCCCTGTCCTTCCTGCGGCGCGGCCCTGAACCGCCGCAGGCGCAAGAAGGACGGTTCGTGGTTCTGGGGCTGCACGGCGTATCCCGACTGCAAGGTCATCCTGCCCGACGAAAACGGCAGGCCCGGCAAGGCCAGGCCCAAACCCGCGCTTTCGGAATACGCCTGCCCGGACTGCGGCAAGCCCCTCGTCAAACGCTCCGGCGCGAAAGGCGAGTTCTACGGCTGCTCCGGCTACCCCGGATGCAAAAAGAGCTGGCCCGTCGCTCCGAACGGCGCTCCTGATTTCAACGCAAAGAAAAGAGGAAAATAGAACGGAAGATGTGGGGGCGCTGCCCCCACTCCCCCCACAAGGGGCATGATGCCCCTTGACCCCCATTATTTGGAGACAGCGACATGAAATATATTGCCATGTTTCTCTTGTGCATGGTTCTGGTCGCGCCGTGCTTTGCCGGTTCCTGCCAGGACATGCAGGAGGCCGTGAGCGGCGCGATTCAGGAACGCAACAACAGGGTATCGGACTCGCACGACATTCTCATGCCCGACCCGGAAACCGAACGGGACGCGCTTTCCGGCTGCCTCGGCTCCGTCAATGCCATCGGTGATGCTTTCTCTCTCGGCGTGACTCTGCCGAGCATGGATCAGATTGTCGCGGGCATGTGCAGTCAGGTCAATTCCTACATCAACCGGAAAATCAACGAGGCTCACAATCAGGTCAACAACGCCGTCAACGGCATGGGCGGCAACAACCCCTTCAAGGTCTACGGCACCGGTGGGGATTATGTCGTCAAAATTACGGGAAAACTTCAATGAGAACGGTAATCTTTCTTTTCGCCGCTCTGTGGTTGTTGCCGGATGCGGCCTTTGCCGCTGACCGGACAAGAGTTGTTTTGCCGTCCATGCGACCGCTGACGGCTGACTGCGTTCTGGACGCCGCCCGCATCAGCGGAATGCCCGTCGCCGCGCTCTTCGCCATCCTCGCCACGGAAGGCGGCAAAACCGGGGAAGCCCTGAGCAATGGAAACGGCACATGGGACCTGGGGCCGTTTCAGGTCAACACCATTCATCTTAACGAGTTGGCCGCGATGGGCATTTCACCTGACGCCGTACTCCGTGATGGCCGCGTCAATGCGTATGCGGCGGCCTGGCTGTTGCGGAAGGAATATCAGCGCACGGGCAGTCTCTGGCGGGCCATCGGCGCGTATCACTCCCGGACGCCGCATCGCCGGGATGCCTATATCCGGCGAGTACAAGCCAATCTGGAACGTCTGAGCCGGGAAGGGATTTTCACGCTCTCCGTTCTTGAGCGGGAGGCGGGACAATGAACGGTCGGGATAACAGGGATGACCACCTTTTCTTATGGTGCGCCTTCCTGATTCTTGTCTTTGTGGTGCTGCCCGCCCTGTATATCGCTCATGCCGATAGCGTGAACAGGCCGCTGCTTGCCCTGGCCAAAGCCCAGATTCAGGTCTTCACGCCCTTCTTTGATGAAGCACAAACAGCCTGGACACGCATTGAGGAAGCTGATCCGGCTTCTCTGTCATGGGAAACCATGCAAAAAGTCCTGCACTACACCGGCTCATGGATTCGCTGGCCTTTTGCGCTGCTGCTCGTTCTGTTCGGCGTGGCTGCCATCTTCATGGGGCGCGTGGGTGGTCTTGTCCGCCGCTTCAATATGGAAAGTCTGCTCCGGAACAACGCGGAGTCCTTCCCTTGCCTGCGGCCTGTGGTGGGGCGCGGCAAGTATCTGCTCTCGCCGGAATCCCATGATTCCGGGCCGTGGAAAATCGCCCGGACGCCCGCGCAGTTCGCGCTGGAACACGGCCTGCTGGTCAATGACGCCGGGGAGCCGTTCACGCCGGAACAGGCCCTGAAAAACGGCCTGCCGTCCACGGAACTGCCCGCATGGGGCAACGCCCGGCTGGATGAAAAAAAGGCCCTTGCCGTGCTGACGGAACAGCTCGGCAAATCCTTTGAGGGCTATGAGGGCTTCTCGCCGTGCCGCCGCGCTCTGGCCGTCGCTTTTCTGGCCTACGCCAATGGAGACAAGAAGGGCTGCGTCAGTATGCTGGACATGGTTTCCAGTTCCTACAACGAAATTGACGGGAACGCGGATTGTCCCGTGCTGACGGACTCCGCATTTGAGAAGCGTTTGAAAAAAACATGGGCGCGGCACAAGGATGTTCTGTCCGAGAAGAGCATGGCCACTCATGCCGCCTATGAGCTGCCGTGGTTCATGGCGCTGCTGTACCGGGCGCGGCAAAAAGGCGTGCTGGCCGGTTCGCAGTTCCTGTGGCTTCGCCCGATGGACAGGCCGCTCTGGTATGCACTCAATCAATGTGGTGGACGGGCGGCATGGGCCGAAGGCTTTGCGGCATGGGCGCACTATATGGCGGAAGAACAGGAAGGGAAGGCTCTGACTGAACCGCATGTGGCTCCCGCCGTGGCAAGTCTCAAGGAAGCCCTTTCCGCCCAGGGCTGGCTGACGGAAATCTTTGTGCCGCCCATGCCGGAAACAATCCCGGTTCCGCCCGCTGACGCCGCCGAACCCTCAAACTCCGAGACTGAAACTTCTTCCATTGAATCGCCGCCGGACGCGGATGTGGTTCTCTGCCCCCCGGAAGAAAACCCCGAATACGATGCCAATGAAGATGAACATTTAGCTGACGAATACTACTAGAGGTTCCACTTATGAACAGAACCATCAGAGGTCTGGAAGACCACGAAACACAGGAACGTAAACGTCTGCACCGTGATGTACGCTCCCCCTCGCAACGTCTCGCGGACGCTCTCAAGCTCGGCCAGGTGCAAATCGGTGGAATGTTCGGCGCGGGGGTGTGTCTGTTCCTTTTCCCCGTTCTGGCGACGCCGTTGTTTTTGGCCGGTATCGCACTGTTCCTTGCACGTTGCGCCTGTATCAACAAGGAACGCCTGCCGTTCCGTATGCCGATGGGTCTGTCCGGTACGGACAGAGGCGATCCCCTGCCCGGACGGGGCGGTTTTGCCAGACCGGAAGGCATCTTCTTTCTCGGCAACCGGCTTCAGGACAAACAGGAGCTTTGGCTGAAAGCCAAGGACATCCTCACGCACTGTCTGCTCTTCGGCACGACAGGTTCCGGCAAGACGGAAACGCTGGTTTCTCTTTCCTACAACGCGCTGGCCACAGGAAGCGGGCTGTTCTACATCGACCCCAAGGCCAGTCCCAAGCTGGCTGTCCAGATATGGCAGATGGCCCGGTTCCTTGGCCGGGATGACGACTTCCGCGTGCTGAACTATGGCACAAGCGGAAAAGTAAAAGGGAAAAGCCCGCGCCGCCTTTCCAATACCAACAATCCCTTTACCTTTGGGAGCGCCGAGGCTCTGACGCAGCTTCTTGTTTCCCTCATGCCCGCGTCGGATGGAGCCAATTCCATTTTCGCGGACAAGGCGCAGGCCCTGATTTCCGGCGTCATGTACGCGCTGGTGGACTTGCGGGACAAAGGGCTGCTCAAGCTCTCCACCTCCATTATCCGCGATTCTCTGGCTCTGGAAAAATGTGTGGCTCTGGCCCTGCATCCTGAACTGGATGAAGAGTCCCGCGCGTCCATTCAGGCGGCTCTTGCCACCTCCGGCTGGATTGCCGGTCGTGACCTGAAAGAGCAGCCGGAATCCTTCGCGGAACAGTTCGGCTACGCGCAATCCTACTTCGGCAAGGCTCTGTCCAGCCTGACGGATACCTACAGCCACATCTACGGCGCGGAAGATGGGGAAGTGGACTTTGCCGACAGCATCATGCAGCGACGCATCCTCGTGGTTTTATTGCCTTCTCTGGAAAAAGCGCCCGCCGAACTCGCCAGCCTCGGTAAAATCAGCCTTTCCGCCATCCGCAATGCCTGCGCCGTTGGCCTCGGCGCGAATATCGAGGGCGACGCCGCTGATGTACTGGAAGCTCTGCCCACTGATGCCATAGGCATCGGGCCGTACTTGTGCATCGTGGACGAGTACGCGGCTATCGTGACGCCGGGTTTTGAAGTCGTGCTGACACAAGGGCGCGGTCTTGGCATCGCCGCCATTGTAGCCTCCCAGGACTATGCAGGCATCATGGAGGCTGACAAGAAAGGCGCACAGCAGATGGTGGCAAATACGTCCATCAAAATTTTCATGAAGATGCAGGACGCGGAAAAGACATGGGAATTGATACGCGGACAGGCGGGACAAAGCACTGTCCTGCGTACCACAGGTTTCAACGTCAACGAACAGATCAGTTCCGGCTACCGCGACGCCAACTCCACCACGGTGGAGCAGGAAGATCGCGTCGTCCTGCGCGACTTGCAGGAACAGATAGAAGGCGAAGCCCACTTTGTCTTCTCCGGGCAGATTGTCCGGGGCGATATGTTCTTCGCCAATCCTTCTCTCAAAAAGGCGCAACTGCGCGTTCCTCAACTTCTACAGTTTTCTCAGGAGAAACAGTATGACCATGCGGCATAACATTATATTGGCCCAGGTTCTTTTCTTTTGGTGCCTTATTGGACTTTGCCATACCGCTTCCGCCGGAACGCCCATGTCAGACCGGATGGCCGTGGAAGCAGACGTAAAAACCGAGATAGCCAAAGACCTGGCATCCCCTTACTCCCCGCACGAAAGTCTTTCCGGCAGAACCTGTCTCGACGGCAGGCCGGTGGACGGCTTTCAGGGCGACATTCTTGAATACTGGTCAAACCTCGAATGCCCGTACTGCGGCATTCAGGAACCGCTTCAGGCGCAGCGGGAAAACCCCGGTCTGTGTATCGTCGTGCGGCATATCCCCTCGGATGAATACGGCGAATCGTTGAAAAAAGCCCTGGCCTATGAGGCATTGCGAGGCTTTTCCACCAATGCGGCGCATCGCTTCTGGGATGCCGTTCTGCCGAAAACCTCTCTCGGCATTCCGGTTCCCTATGAAGCTGCTCTCCAGACCGCGATTCAGGAAGCCGCCATTGCGCCGGAAGCCTTCGCGGACGCCCTGCAAGCCGCCGCTCCTCTGGTGAGCGCGGATATTGTCGCCGCACAATCGCGCATCACGTCCACGCCGACATGGATTCTGGACGGCATCCGCTTCCCCGCCTGTGACTTCAAGGCAGGAGAACTGCCTGCGGCTCTGGAGCTGGCCCGCAAGGCCCGCTCTGGAGATATGCGGGCAAAAGACGAAATCTCGCAAATCATAACACGCGGCCTGCTGAACGAGTCGCTTCTTTGAGGGGGAACGCATGAACGTGCATTTTCTGAGTAAAAAGCATGATTGGGCGACTCCCTGGCCGCTGTTCAGAGAACTGAATGCCAGATTCGGGCCGTGCGAACTGGACGTATGCGCCACGGCGCGGAACGCCAAGTGCGAAAACTTTTTCTCGCCGGAAGAAGACGGACTGCGCCAGGTCTGGCATGGCGTCTGCTGGATGAATCCTCCCTACGGACGGGCACTGCCACATTGGCTGGCCAAGGCTGTGAACGAAATTGAGATGGAACGCGCTGAAAGAGTGATCTGCCTGCTTCCCGCCCGGACGGATACAGCATGGTGGCACAGGTATGTCCTGCCCTTTGCGGCGGAAATCCATTACTTGCGCGGGCGTATCCGCTTTGAAGGTGCCGGTTCTTCCGCCCCCTTTCCGAGCGCGTGGCCATCTTCGAAAAACGCCACGACAGCACCGGGGCTTTTGGCCTGCCAGTCGAAACAGAAACGTGCCCCTGATGGAGACTCTTGACAGCTTCCTCTCTTTGCCATAGTCTTACTTTCAAGGAATACATTACTAGTAAGACTGTACAAGGAGGCAAAATATGGAACTCGCCAAGCTCACGACCAAGGGACAAATCACGATTCCCGCTGAAACCCGCAAAAGACTCAATGTGCAGGCGGGAGACAAGGTTGTCTTTCTTGAAGAAAACGGGCGGATTTTCATTGAAAACGCTGAAAAGCTGAAATTCGCCCCGGATGAACATTCCGGCGGGAAGGATTAGCGCCGCAAGCATTGCGCCGCCTTCCCGCCCTTCAGACAAGGATGGGAACGCATGGCCAGACGGCGCAAGCAGACACACGATCCCCGCCAGTTGTCGTTCTTCGACCTCATGGCGAACCAGATCGAGGAAATACGGGAAGAAAACATTCAGGACGACATGCGGGAGGAAAGTATCCCCGCTCCCGCGGCACAGGTTGAACAGGAACAGGCTGTTCCTGCCATGTCGTTGCAGATGGAACCGGTAAAAGAAGAGGAACGGCAGCCGGAACCGGCACGGACAGAAAAGCCTTTTCCCTTCCCCACAAATGACGGGGACAAAAGACGCCTTGGCATCAATGGAAGGGGTGATTCCGTATATGAGCTGCAAGACGGCTCCCGCATGTACAGCCCCAACACGGCCATCATGCAGTTCCTTGACGGTGAAAAAAGAACGCCCGAAAAACTGTTTGAAGCCGGAGCCGACGACTATCTGACCATACAGGAAATTTCCGAGTTCACTCATACCCTTTCTCTGGAGGTGCAACATGCTCGACAGACAAACCTATCCGCTCGAAATCGCACGAAAAGTTCTCAAGCCCGAAACCATCAACGACGTGAGAAGCGGCGGGTACACCAGTTTGGGCTACTCGATTCTGGATCGCTGGGCGCTGAACAGTCCCGAAGAACTGAAGAAGCTGGAGGCAATGGGGAGCATAGCCTTCGATCTGAAGGTGTACGGACAGCAGCAGACGGAAGCGAGAGCCTTGAGCAGCGAGACAGCTCGGCAGGCGAGCCTGCGGGGGATGTCGGATTCGGAGATATTGCAGAGTATGGGCATCGACATGAGCCTGAAAATTACCAAATAACTTCCGAGGACAGGCTGGGCGTTGGCGGCGCGAAAACCAAATATGCGGATAACGTCGCCGCCATACGCCTGCTCAAGCAGCTCCAGACCAGCGGCGCGGAACTGGCCACACCGGAGGAGCAGAAAGTCCTCGTTCGCTATGTGGGATGGGGCGGCCTGCCGCAGGTCTTTGACGCCAGAAACGAGCAATGGGGCACCGAATACCGGGAAATGCAGGGCCTGCTTTCCCCGGAAGACTACGCTGCCGCCCGCCGTTCCACTCAGGACGCCCATTATACCTCGGAAACCGTTATCAGAGGTATCTATGAGGGGCTTTCCCGCCTTGGCCTTGGTACTGGAGAACCGCTCCGTATTCTTGAACCTTCGGCGGGCATCGGCAATTTCATCGGCCTCTGTCCCGAAGATTTTAACGCAAACTTCCTTGCGGTTGAGCTCGATCCCACAACGTCATCCATCGCGCAATACCTCTATCCCAAAGCGCAACATCTCAATATTGGTTTTCAGAACAGTCAAATTCGCTCCGGCGGTATAGACGCCGTAGTCGGCAATCCCCCCTTCGGCAACCAAACATTATACGACCCGGACTTTCCCGAACTGCGAAAGTTCTCTGTCCACAACTACTTCCTCGCCAAGTCCATCAATCTGTTGCGGGAAGGCGGCGTCGCGGCCTTTGTGGTCAGCCGTTATTTCATGGATGCCGTCGATTCCTCGGCGCGTGAGCATATCTCGCAATACGCCGACTTCCTGGGGGCTGTCCGTCTTCCGGAAACGGCATTCCGCCAGAACGCGCTGACCGATGTGACCACGGACATCGTGTTCTTCCAGAAAAATTCCGGGGAAAAACTGCACAGCCGGGATTGGGTGAACACCGCCTCCATAGAAGTTGATGACCTCAAAAACGGCGGCAGGCGTCCGGCCACGGTCAACAGCTACTTTGTGGAAAATCCCCGGCAGATTATCGGCACACTGGCCTTTTCCGGGGGGATGTTCGAGGGTGCGCTGGCCTGTTTGCCTGATCCGGCACATGTGGATTTGGGACAGGAAATCGCCTCCCGGCTGGATGTGCTTCCGGCGGACTGTTTCGTGCCGCAGGAGGAAAATCCGCTCAATACGGAAGTCAGGGTACGCAACGCCGACTTCATCCGCAGCCCGTATTTCCAGTCCCTGAAAGCGGACGCCCTGTGCGTCGAGCCGCAAAGCCGGAAGATTGTCTTCAAGACCGCCGCCGCATTCGGTGAAAGCGACTACGACATTTTCCCGGTCAAGAATGAGACGGCCCGTCTGCGTCTGGTTTCCATGATTCAAATCCGGGATACCCTGCGCGAACTGCTCAATACGGAAAAGTCCGCCAACGCCGATGAAGGTCGGATGGCGACGCTGCGCCAGAGGCTCAATTCGCAGTATGATACCTTTGTCAGAAAATATGGCCATCTCAATTCCCAGACCAATCGCGGCCTCATGCGGAGCGACCCGGAACATTCCCTGCTGGAGTCGCTGGAGCTGGATTACGACAAGGGCCTGTCGCCGGAGACGGCCCGCAAGCATGGCGGCGAAGCTCGTCCGGCGTCAGCGAAAAAAGCCGCCATTTTCCGGCAACGGGTACTCAGACCCGCCCAGGTGGTGGAACAGGCGGAAACCATCAAGGATGCCCTGCTTATTGCCCTGCGGGAAAACGGCAGGGTGGACTTCAGCCGTATGTCGCGGCTCCTGCATCGTCCGGCTGAGGATATTCAGACGGAATTGCGCGAGCAGGGACAGATTTTCCTGAATCCTTCCACCGAGGAATGGGAAATCCGCGACAGATACCTGACCGGCAATGTCAGGGCCAAACTGGCACGGGCGAAAGAAGCAGCGCAAACGGACGCCCGCTTCGCTCCCAATGTGGAGGCCCTGTCCGCAGCCATGCCGCCGGACATCGAGGCCGTGGACATCGGCATCAGGTTCGGCTCCTCCTGGGTTCCGGCGCAGGTCTTTGCCGACTTCGTGGAACACCTGCACAGCGGCAAGGGGATGCAGACCATCAATTATCTGCCGACGCTGGGCCGCTGGGAAGCGTCCGTCAGTATATGGGATGCTTCGCTTGCCTCCAGCGTCTGGGGCATTCCCGAATATTCCGCCGGAAAGATTATCGAAGCCCTGCTCATGAACAAGCCCATCAAGGTGCAGAAGGAAAGCGGCCAGCATGACGACCAAGGCAGACCCATCATGGTCATCGACCAGGAACTGACAGCCGCCGCCATGCAGAAGGCCGATGAAATCAAACAGGCTTTCCTCGATTGGGTATGGACGGACGATGAACGGCGCGACATGCTGACCAGGCTCTACAATGAAAAATTCAACACAAACGTCCCGCCGACCTATGATGGTTCCCATCTTGAGCTGGTGGGCGCTTCCGAAGCCGTCAAACTGCGTCCGCATCAGAAAAACGCGGTCTGGAGGGCCATTCAGGAAGGCACTTGTCTGTTTGACCATGTGGTGGGAGCGGGAAAGACGCTGGCCTGCGTCGCTACTGTCATGGAATCAAAACGCATGGGCTTTCTTTCCAAGCCCATGATTGTCGTCCCCAACCACTTGTTATATCAGTGGAAAGATGAATTCTATAAACTCTATCCCGATGCGAACATTCTGGTAGCCGACAAGACGGACTTCACCAAACAGAACCGGGAACGGCTGTTTGGACGTATCGCCACCGGCGATTGGGATGCCGTTATTGTGGCACACAGTTCCTTCAAAAAAATCGACATGCCCCGCGACGTGCAGGAGGAGATTCTCAGGGAACAGATTGACGCGGTCATCGAGGCCATTGAGGCTTCCAAAGCCGCTGAAGGCGGACGGGCCACCATCAAGCAGCTTGAGAAACAGCGCGAGAAAATGGAGGAACGCTACAATGCCCTGCTTGCCGGAACTGGGCAAAAAGACCGGGCCGTGGATTTCTCGGATTTGGGCGTGGATGCCCTGTTTATCGACGAAAGCCACGAGTTCAAGAATCTCGCCTTCCAGACTACCATGAATGTCTCCGGCCTCGGCAATGTTACCGGATCCGCCAAGGCACTCGATCTGTTCATCAAGTGTCGTTATCTGCAACGTCAGAACAACGGGCGCGGTGTGTACTTCATGACAGGGACTCCCATCAGCAATACCATTGCCGAAGTTTATACCCTGCAACGCTACATGCAGTATGATGAACTGAAAAACAAGGATATTGAACATTTTGATGCGTGGGCATCAACTTTCGGGCAGGTCACAAGCGGTTGGGAGTTGGATGCAACTGGCGTGAACTACAAGTTAAAAAGCCGCTTCGCCAAGTTCCAAAACGTGCCGGAACTGCTGTCCATGTATCGGACTTTTGCCGATGTGGTGACAAAAGCCGATCTTGATGTACAGGCAAAACAGGCCGGGGAACGACCTCTGACGCCTCCGATTGAGGGAGGCAAGCCTTATAATGATGTGGTGGAACGCTCCCCGGCTCAGGCTGCGTATATGGACAAGATCATCCAGCGCATGGAGAATCTTCCTCCAGACCCGCGCATCGACAATCCTCTCAAAGTCACCAATGACGCCAGAAAAGCGGGGCTTGATTACCGGCTGATAGAGCCGACCGCCGATGATTTTGAAGGCTCCAAGCTCAATGCGGCTGTCGAGCGGATATACGACATCTGGCGCGATACAACCAATGACAAGGGAACGCAGCTTGTCTTTTGTGATTTGTCCACGCCCAAGGGAGGGAAGGCTCCGGCATCCGCTCAGAGCGAACGGCAGAATTTGGAATCCGGGGCGCTTATCGACGTGGACGGTACTCTTGTCCGCGAAACGCCGGAACAGGAAGACATGGCCGAAGATGACGGGGACGACGCTCTTGCCGGTGTCGTCAATATGGATGAAGTCATCGCCATGTCGTCCGGCAAGTTCTCCGTGTATGACGACATGAAGCAAAAACTCATGGCAAAGGGGATTCCCGCTGATGAAATTGCCTTCATCCATGATGCCAACACGGATATACGGAAAGCAAAGTTGTTCAGCGACATGAACACAGGCCGTGTTCGTGTTCTTCTTGGCTCAACCGCCAAGATGGGCGCTGGCATGAATGTGCAGAAAAGGCTTGTGGCCGCGCATCATCTTGATGCGCCGTGGCGGCCGTCAGATTTGGAGCAACGCAATGGAAGAATTATCCGTCAGGGAAACATGTTTTATGAACGAAACCCTGATACTTTTACTGTAAAAATATTCAACTATGCCACAAAGATGACTTACGACTCGCGGATGTGGCAATGTATAGAGTACAAATCGGCAGCCATTGAACAGTTTCGCAAGGGCGATCTTCTCCAGCGCGTCATTGACGATGTAGCCTCGGAAGCCGCCAACGCCGCCGAAATGAAAGCCGCAGCATCCGGTAATCCGCTTATTCTCATGCAGGTACAGCTTGCCGCCGATCTGCGCAATCTGGAAGCCCTGTATTCGCAGCATCAGCGCAGCCAGCATCGGATGCGCGACCGCCTCAAGTATCTTGCTTCCACGGAAACACGACTTGCCAAAGAGGAAACTCTGTATGCGGAAAACATCCGCCGCAGGGATTCCCATACCCGCACGGTCATGGAAAAGGGGAAAGAAAAAATCCTGGTGGAGCTGACGGCTGACGGCAAGACATTGACAGCAAAGGACAGCGAAAAGATAAAAGACCGTTTGCTTGAAGGCGTGAAGGAAGTCACCCGCGATTCCAGCGCAGAATTTCCGTTCGGCTTCTATCGCGGTTTTGAAGTCTCTGTCGAACGCACGACAACACGCATGAGCGGCAAGGACGGTTTTCAGCTTTCGCTTCGGGGGGCGGGTGAACGGGAGTTCCGGCCGGGGAATCTGTTCTACGATTTTGAGGAAAAGTTCAGTCTGGCCGGTCTGTTTCAGCGCATGGACAATTTTCTGTCCAGGGGGCTGGATGAGGCTGTGGAAACGCAGCGGGAGAAAGCCCGGCAGGAAAAGGCCGAACTGGAAACGGTCAAGGCCGCTCTGGGCAAGGAGTTTCCGCAGCAGGAAGAACTGGCTCTGGCACGGGAAAATCACAGCGCGGTCATCCGGGAATTGCAGCGGATGCAGGATGATTCGAGCTACGTCTCCACCTGGACGCCGAAAACATCTCTGACCGATGAACAGCCGACAACAACGGAAGCGCCCCAGCCGAAGGCGGACAGCGCTGCCGCAGTTCCCGCCGCGCCGCCGGAAAAACAGGCTCACACGCTTAAATACGGCGAAGGTGAAGGGAGAACGGAATACACCGTATCCAATCAGCACAACGGCTATACACTGCAAAACGGGTATGTCCTGCGCCGCGCCTATTTCAACAGCAGCATCGGTTCCCTGGGGCAAAGTCTGTACGAGGACGGTCAGTGGCACAGCACGGCGACCGCGCCGAGCGGTATGAAACTCAAACAGTTCGAGACGCGGGAAGCAGCCATACAGGTTGCCCGCAGTGACGCTGCACAACGCGGGCTTAAAGAAATGCCGCCCGCCGAAACCGCCGCGCCAGCGTCGGCGCTGGATAGCGAAACCTTCCGTGAACGGCTTGCCATGGCCGGTTTTCATCCTACCGGCAGCGATTTCTACGGCAAAAACGAACATGCGTTGACTCTGAATGCGGTAGACGGCGGAATGTATGAACTGCTCGTATTTCAGACGGGAAACGACAAAATCGGTCTGCGTGTCCAGTACGAAAAAAACCATATCATCAACGGAGCGCGCACCGTTAACGCCACCTTTGACAGCCTTGCGGAAGCCCTGGAGCATGTGGAGGCATACAGACAGCTCACGACTCCGCAGGCCAAAGCAGCCGTTCAGACAGCTTCACCCACCGGCGGCGTACATGGATTTGTGATTTCACGTCCGCGCATGAGGTAAGCGGCATGAATCATTTTTCTCTCTAACCTCGCGACAAGACAAGGAGTTATTCATGTCAGGTTTCATGTCTTCAAGTACAGCCTTGACCATCTGCAAGGCCGATTCCGCAGCCGGGCTTGCACTGGATGCCCTGCGGCAACACGCCTTTACGCCCGATATTGATGCTGACGGCAGACACCTCGGCTGGGTGGCGCTTGGCGATCCGCTGGATACGGACGGTTTTGAACTGGCCGCCGTGGATAGTCGCTATTCCGGCTTTTCCTTCCGGCTGGATACCCGCAAGGCTTCCGGGGCCGTTATCCGGCTCCAGCTTGCCGAAGCCGTGCGGGAAGAACGGTTTTCCGGCAAAAAGGTCGGAAGCAAGCGCAAAAAGGAGCTGAAGGAGGCCATCACTGCCAAACTGACCGCAGGGCGGAATTTGTGCCGTCCGTCATTGACTGCATCTGGGATGCGGAGAAGGGACGCCTGCTTGTCGGCTCGGCGTCAGCCAAGGCGGTACAGCCGGTGCTTGACCTGTTCAAGACCACGTTCGGCATTGATGCCGCGCCCATCACGCCTGCGGACGACATGCCGAAGCTCTTTGCCACTATCCTGCGCGGGGAAGGCTACCCCTGTGAAGGCTACACACTGCATCCGATGGGTTCCGCCAGTCTGGCCGCTTCCGAACAGGCGGAGGAAAAGGCCGCCGTGGCTGTGCAGAACAGCCTGAATGCCGTTGCCTAGGCACTTGAGGAAGGCATGGTTATCCAGAAGCTGCATCTGGTAGCGACTTCCGATGCCGATCTCGACCGGCAACTGGAGTTCACGCTGGATGCCTCTCTGGCCGTTTCCGGTCTGCGGTTTCCCAAAACCGAAAAAGATACAGAAGAAGATGCAACGTTCCTTCTGAACGCCGACATCTGCTCTCGGGTGGCGGATATGATAGAGGCACTGACATTTGAATAATTGTCAATAAAGATAGCAGCAAAGGGCCTCTTGTGAGGCCCTTATTTGGAAATTATTACCCTACATTCTAAGGCAATTAATTTCTATAACTATTTTTCCAGTTCAATACAGCCTGAACTTCATTGTCCCATAACAAATTATCTGGGAGATTACTTTCAATAACACCTTCATATTTAGCTTCATTGATATACGGATAAGCTTCATCATATCCATTTACAAGGCACCGTAATATAAAAGTAGCACAATCCCGACGAAATTCTTCAGTTTTTGCCTCCCACACATACATGGCAAGAAATTGAGCCATTCTCTGCCTAAATTCTCCAATATGGGAGTCATGGGGCAAACGGATACCAGCAAAATGCTCATCTCTATGTCCACATCTAGGATTACAATGCCAGAATCCTAACGTACCAGGAATATAACGACCTTCACTATCTGTAAAATATCCTACCATATCGCCATCATCAACAGGTTGACCACATTCAGAACACTGCCAAGCCATACAACACCTCCATAGGTGTTTTAAAAGTGAACCATCAAATTCAGTATATTTTATCTAAAAATATACTGAATTTGATGGTTAAGCCATTTCATCCCGTGGAACAATCGTGAGTTTGTACCCCATTGGGGTGAGTACCTTAAAAAGTGTGTCTATTTGTGGTGTAACTTTCATTCGCTCCAGTCGTGCGACAGCAGATTGTTTTAGACCTGCCGCTTCCGCTAGTTGTCCCTGGGTTAAGCCTTTCGCCTCACGCGCTTCAATCAACTTACCAATCAACTCAACTTCAAATTCAATTTTTGCGCGCTCAGTAGGCGATACGTTATTATCGTCGTTATAGAAATCACGAAAGTTTGTTGTGGACATATTACTTATTCCTCTCAAGAAAGTCTTTCAAGTTTCTGGTAGCCTGCTCTATTTCTTTAGCTGGTGTCTTTTGTGTCTTTTTTATAAAATGATGTAGTAAAACAAACTTATTATCACGCCAATAAAAGAAAAAAATTCTATGCGATAACGGACGCATTTCCCAGAGATTACCATCTAGATGCTTTACCTGTGGTTCTCCAATTCGTGTCCCATAGGTTTCTAAGGCTCGTATATGTGTCAGTATTTTTTGATACTGAATACGGGCGTCTTTGCTCGTCCGTGCTTTGTCTCGAAGCTCAATCAAAACTTCTTTTACCGGCTGTGAGCCATACCTGTCTTCATAAAATTCTACTTCAAACATCGAATATCCCTTTGTCACTTATGTTTATAACAAATTTGTTATTATTGTCAAGAGATAACTGCCTCATCCGCAGAATTTACCGTAACCTCAAGCCAGTTTTACTCTTTTCTTTATATCCTCCATTCTCAATTTTTCTCCATAACTCCCGATACCGCTCATTCCGTTCCAGATCTCTGTCTCCTGCCGGGCCGAAAGCGTAATCCGCCGTTCTCTCGGCGTACCGCTGCCAGTTGCGCCCGGTCTGCGTTTCCCGGATGGTCGGGGCACAGGTGCGGATGGTTTCTTCCACGCTTTCCCGGCTGTGGCCGTTGGAGCGCAGCCGCAGGGCGATCATCGCATCCACGCGGGAATAGTCTTCAATGGTCAGATGCCTGCGGATATTCTCCAGATGGGCATAATAGGCCGAAGCCGGGTCGCCGGGCCGAAAGTCCGACATCGGGAATGTCCGGCGCTCGGCCTTCCGCTTCTCGGCAGCCTCCGCGTACTCATGGTCAATCCTTCTGGCCAGCGCCAGCGCCTTGCCGCATTCGCGGCGCTCCGCGAACAGCAGCTTCACCTGGGGATAGCCGCCGTCTTCTCGCTTATGTTTCGGCTTACGGTTCGCGAAGCCGGGCGCGCGGTGCGGATGGATGCAGCCGCACAGCTTTTTGTCGCCATACTCCCGGTTCAGGCGTTCCGTAATGCGGTTGCCCACATCCCGGTCAAATTCCGTACCCTGCCGGGGAATGGTCAACAGGCATTGGTAATTGCCCGGCGAGCTTTCCAGCACCACGGCAGGCCGGAAGCCGTCTTCCTGGAACTTTTTCAGGCTGTCACGGGTCATGTCGTCGATAAGGATGTGATGCCGATCATCCGATAGCGGCGTGTAGTAGATATTTTCACCCCGCTTCTGGAAGCGCAGCATCTCCGGTATGTGAGCCTCCAGTTCGTCCGGGGAAAAACCTCTGGTCATGCCGCCTTTTTTGTCCAGGATAAAGGTCTTTTTGCCGCCGTCCTCTTCCATCTTTATGCAGGTCACACGGTAGCGTTCCGCATTCACCGCATCCGCATACTTTCTGAAATCCGCAAGTTCCCGCATGGGTTCCACTCCCTTTTCCCGTCTTTCGGCAGGGGGCGAGGTGTGTCTTTTTTCCTCCCGTGCCGCCCGATACCGCCAGCAATTTGCCTCCTTTTCCATGCCTCGTGACCGCAGCCAGTTCTCAAAACGCGGCTTGCCTCCACGCACTTTTTTCCGGCCTGACCGCAGGGAAATCCGTTCCGCTCTCTGCTGCGCCATCAGGCAATGCCGGGCGATATTCAGAACCGGCAAACCATATTTCGCCAAGTGGGAAAGCGCCTTTTTCCTCTCGAACCTGTGCCGTTCCTTCATCCGGGCAAGCTCGGCATTACCTGCTGTTCCTGCCCTTCTCTGGCCTCCGGCGAACTCTTCCTGATACATTTTCCATGCGTCCAGATTGACGGAGCTTACCGGCTCCGGGGCAATCTTTCCCAAGGCATCCGGGTACGTTCCTTCCTCAAACTCCCCCAGCCTTTTGCACAACTTTCCCATGCTGAACACACGGTCTACGGAGGATGCCTTCACGGCCTTTTCCCCCACAAAAATGATGGCCCCGGAGCCTTTCTTCTCAAAACGCAAACCGACTTCCGCCAGTTTTTTGTGCAGTTCGGGCCACGATTGCGCGTCTTTTATGATGGAATGCCCGCGCTCCTGCGCGATGCGCTGGGCGGATTTTTCGCCGGTGGCGTGTTCAAAATCCAGCGCGGCCTGTTTCGGTTTTATTTCACGGGCCGTCCTTCTTCGCACCAGCTCACCGTCTTCCAATACCGCATACATGGGATTTTCTTCGCTGGCCCATCCTTGTCCGCTCTCAATGTGAGCCACGATTTTATGCGCTTCCCGGATGTCTAATCCGTTGAACGGGAGCACGACTTTTCCCGTTTCCGGGTTCATTCTGTTGACCGCGATATGAAGGTGATAATTGTCCGTATCGTAGTGCAGCCCATAGACAGTCTGATGTTCGGCCAGCTCCATTTTTTCAAGGAACATATCCACCACTTCCTCCACCTGTTCCCTGGTGGGCTGCTCGCCTTCCTGCCAGGAAAACATCCAGTGCTGCACCGGCATGTGGCTGTGGACCGACTCCCGCGCAAGAGCGATCATCTCTGCTTTCTGACCTGTATGGGTTGCTGAAAGAAAGTTCCTTCCGCCCGCGCACTCGATTTTTTCCTGCGGGTTCCTGTTGTGGGGAAAGCGGATGTAATCCACCAGGTCGCCTATCTGCCACGCCTTGGGCTTTTCAGTTTTCGTATTCTTGATTTTCTTGACGATCATGATGGCAACGCAGTGAAATTTTCTGGATGGCCCAGACCAGTTTCCGCAGGGCGTCTTCCTGGCGTTCCAGAATGTCCGGGGGAGCTTTGGCCTGCCGAAGCGTCTCAAAATTGTGTTTGAGCAGGCCGCCGATGCGCCGCAATTCCGCTACGGCACTCAGGTCCGTATGGGCCACAAGCGGCCTGCCTCCGAAAAAACGTCGCCGCATGTATTCCGACAGGGACAGCCCGGCGATTTCCGCCTGCTCCGTGAGGCGCGTTTTTTCCCTTTCGGTGACGCGGATCGTCACCCATTGCCGAGCGGCACTTCGTCCGCCGTCTTCCGTATTTTTGTCTTTCATGCTTGCCGCCTTTGGAATGCGAGAAGCGAAGCGCCGAGCATTCCGGGAGTCCAGAGGGCGTAGTCCTCTGGCAGGATGGGGGTTGTGTGTAGCACAACCCCCATCCTGCCACGAAGAACCCCTATCAACGAGTGGTAGTATTATGTGTTTTTATTATTTTGCGCTATACTGAATGAACTTTTCACAGTGAGGAGAAAAACATATGACGGAAAGAGCAAAAATCTCTTTGAAAAAAATCGAAACTCTGAAAAAACGACTGCAAAAGCTCCCTCTAAAAGATGAGATGAAAAGTCGGGAAGAGGCAGTCAAAATTTTGGAGGTGCCCTTTCAAAACGCGCTGAAAAAAGGCTATTCGCTGAAAGAATTACGAACCCTGTTTGTGGAGGAAGGTGTGGCCCTTCCGCTTTCTCTATTGAAAAAACGAACTGCCGGAGAACAGGAACATTCTGCCCGCATTGTCCCGGAGAAAGCAGAGACAAAAACTGAGTGGAAAGAACCGGAATCTCCCGTAGGATTCACTATCAAACCGGATACGCAGGATGAGCAATTATGAGTGCGAGTGTACCTTTTTGCATACCGGAGACAGTAAAGGAGAAGTGGAAAAATTCGCTTAATTTTGCACCCGTGGCTTATCGAGCCATCCACAAGAAATCGTGTTGCTAGAAACATTCAATCCTGATGTCTACAAGACGTATCTGCCGCACGAAAATGCGGCCTTGGTCTGCAAGTTGACGAATCTGGACGGGGCGAATGGCTGGATTGGACTGGTGAATTTTTGCGCCGCCCCCCGTCCAGGTCGCGATTAACTCAATCGACCGAGCAACAGGGGCATATAAAATATGGTATGATACTCAAGTGAACTCTAGGTAAACCGCAATGGGAATCTACACGAAGTTCAACACATCTTTTACCGCAACATGTACTTCGACAAATCTGATAAATTTGAACGCCATAACGCTCAAAAACCAAAACGGTCATTGAGCGAAGCTGTCTTCCAACAGGATGTCCCTTCAGCAGGTTCTAGCAGAACTGTTCATTATGAATTACGCGGAGCTGAAACAAAGAAACGCTCTGGAAACAATTACAAGCCATTTTGCAACGCAGTCAATAACAGCAAAATTAAACAATTTTTCCAGACCTGACTCTTTCTAGGAATAACTCAGAGGCTTTTGAAAAAATCTGGTATTTCTTCCAAACCAGATCAACATGCGAAACCAGTGGTGGGTTCAGCGGGCGAAAGCACAACTTGCTGTCCCCCGTGGTGTTGATGATGTTGTCCAAGCCCACAACATGCCCCACACCCGCTTCCACCAGAAGTGAAGCGTTGAAAATAAGATTATAGGTAGCAACCAGATTCAACCTGTCCTGACCGATTTTCAGCCAGCTTGAAAATTGACCCCCCTCAAGCGCCTGCCGGGAGCAAATCAACGGTTCATTCCATAGGTCTTCCGGTCTGATCGATTCCTGGGCCGCAAGGGGATTGTCCGAGCGCATAAGAATTCCCCATACATCTGAAATTGGAAGTCGCAGATAGTCGTACTTGGTAATATCCGCAGGCTCAATGAGCAGTCCGAAGTCCAGAAGTCCCTTGTCCAGCCGTTCCATCACATCTTCCGCGTTTCCGCTCATAAGATGGAAACGTATCTCCGGGTGTTCGCTCACTAGGTTGTTTATGCCATCCGTCAAAGACCTGAACGCATGCGTCTCACCCGCACCGATGTAAACTGTTCCACTAACGGCTTCCACCATAGCCAGCTCTTCTTCGGTTTTATACACCAAGTCTAGTATCTGCTCGGCGCGTTTCCGCAGAAGCATACCCTGTTCTGTGAGGGTCATGACCCGTTTGCGTCGGTTAAACAGGGTCAACCCTAGACTTTCCTCCAAATCCATTATCTGCCGGGATAGACTGGGTTGCGTAATGTGGAGAGTCTGCGCTGCCCGAGAAATATTCTGTTCTCGTGCAACCGCCAAAAAAGAACGCAATAACCGAATTTCCATTATATCCTCACTTGTTGAGCAAAACTATGCACATTAGCTATTATAAACTATGTAACATAAGTATTTTACATAGTAAAGAGAGAGCCTTATATACCGTGCATGACAAATGGAACGGATACCGACACCTTTTTGCGGCGAAACCTGGTCGATGCCGCCTGTCCCGGCGAGATGATCGAGCGGTTCATGGCTTTTCGCAAGCACGGGCGAAAGAGGGAGCAGATTCTACTGCTGACGAACCATCGTAAAACCTTGTTTGAAAAAATGCGAAGCAGCCAGCAACAACTGGATTGCCTTGATTTCCTCCTGTTCACCATGAAAAAGCACGAAGAAAGCTGACCACAGAAACAACGAGTTGAAATGAATTTCAGAGCTATGGGATTGCACTCTGCGGAAGCATCATTATCGCCTTTCGAGGGATATAGTTATGAATAAGACAATTATCGCTCTCTTGTTCATGTTGTCAGCAACCTTGGGAACTACTGCTGCCTTGGCCACAGACAATCAGGAAAAAGGAAGAAACATGGAAAACATAGAATTAACATCTGCATGGGATAAACTGAACAATTTCTTCAGAACCAGCCTGAAATAAGAAAATACGGCAGGAACCTACTCCTGCCGCTGTCCACGGCTTTACTCTGATGAATCAATAACTCTGTGAAGGAAGCCCTCTATGTCAGGTATGAGCGATTCTTTAACTCCACTCCGTATGGTCGTCTTGACTGTACTTTTGTTTGCAGCAGTGATGTGCGGAACTGTAATGGCAAAAGAATTACCGAAAGAGAGCGTAACTGAGAAATCAGATATGGTACTTTCCGCACACTCATCAGGACAAATTGAAAAAGACCTGTTTGCTAGTGTGGATACTCCGATGAAAAACTCTCAAGCTGTCGGTTCTTTCAATTTTGAAACCAAAACCGTGTTGCTCAATAGTGGGTATAAGATGCCTATCGTCGGGTTGGGCACCTACAGCCTATCGCATGATGCCTGTGTCAAATCCGTTATCGCACATCTGAGAGCGGGCGGCCGCTTAATCGATACAGCTTTCATATACCACAACGAAAAAGCCGTTGGACAAGGCGTCCGCCAGTCCGGCATTCCACGAGAAGAAATCTTTGTTATCACAAAGCTGTATCCGAGTCAGTTTGCCGATGCCGAGGAGGCCATTGAGGAAGCACTGAAAAAACTCGACCTAGGCTATATCGACATGATGCTGCTTCATCATCCCGGCGCGCATGATGTCGAAGCGTATAAGGCTATGGAACGGGCCGTAAAAGCCATACTCACAAACCTCTTCACCAAAACTCTTTACATCTCTAATATAGAACTCTATCTAGCGAACTTTTAGAAAAGATATAAAACATCAGAGTATGGACAGTTGCGGATGTACTTCAGAAAAGATTAGATGTCTAAAAAGCTTGTAGTTAAAGCTTTTTAGACATCTAAATCTAGGTACTAAAACAATTCATCCAGTAAAATATAATATTTTATTTTCTCCCAATCAGGCTTGATCCCCAGTAAGTCAAAAAATAGCTCGACATACTGTTCTTCCCCGATATCCTCCCTGATCGACCGGACGCAGAAGGCAATGTCATACCACTTGTCCGCCCTGCCGCTTCTCCCAAGATCAATAAAGCCACTTACTTTGCCATCTTTCACAAAGATGTTGCTGTCTCCCAGGTCGCCGTGGGAAAAGACAAGTTCCTCTTCGGGCTTTTCCGTCTTTAAAAAATCATACAGCTCGCGCGGATCTTTAAATGGAGTGTCTTCTTCCCAGTTTTCGCAATCCACATCGGCCAGATCGTTATTCAGTAAGTAATCCAATTCGGCTAAGCGGCTGTCTAAGCTATTCGTATAGGGACAATCCGATATGTCGATGGAGTGAAAGAGCCTGATGCACTCCGCATACAGCTCGATAATCTTTTCAGGGCTTTGTTCATCTTCATACTCTTCCGAGCAAAGGACGCCATCGGCCTCACTCATGAGCAGATTGCTCCAGCCATCATGCCGTTCAAAGTGCAGGACCTTTGGAACAGGCAGCTTTCCTTCCAGCCATAGCATCATGTCCTTTTCCCGTTCCACATCATAGGTGGTCCCTTTATACCGGCTGTCCGTCATTTTTAAATATAGGTTTTCATTTTCTCCCACCAGCTTATATACCTTAGCAGGAGACATTCCTTCCGTATCTTTTACGCAGCGGTATTTTTCGATCAGTTTTTTCAATTCCGGTGATATTCTCATTTTAGCCATTTATTATTTCCTTCCTCTTTTCTACAGTATTTAAAGATACCCCAAGAAGCTAATTATAACAAGACGAACTCCAATTCACTGTTCCTTGCATTCTAAAACCTTAAATACCAGAAAACAGCTTTTTCAAAGTTGTTTTCAAAGTTGGCGTATAACATAGTATCGACGGAGCCGATTTTGAAACCACAATTATGATAGAATTTACAAGCTATAAGGTTATTGTCCTGGGTTTCAAGCATTAGTCCATGCAAGTTTTTATGCTTTGCCCATTCTATAGATATATTGATAAGCGCGCTGCCTATGCCTTGCCCCCTGAAATCCTTACATACGGCGATATCTTCTATATAAGCGTACCGGTTCCAATTTTTTCGCAGTTTAACTTTTCCGACGCATTTATCGTCTTGGTAGTAAAGATATATTATCTTATCTTATCAGTATTGTCAATATATTCAAGGCAATCTGCCTCCTCATCCTCTTCATCCTCTTCGTCTTGGTAGCTTTTTAAATATGGCGCTTCATAGAGTAATTCTGTAAAGGTCCAATTCTCGTTTTCATACCTCGGTATAATCTTACCTATCACCTCAAATGGTTCGCTGGGTTTATCGATATCTTTCAGGTGCCCTGCTTTCATTTCTGTAATCACTGTTCCCGCCTCTCTTCTATATCAGCGGCATATGTGCTATCCAGGCAGCCGGTTTTACCAGTGTATTTTTTATACATGTCCCTGGTATATTTTGTTATATTCCTATCATACTCCGGATAGGCATAATGAAGCCTTTCCGCCACCTCACCGGATACCGCCCTGAACAATTGATGGCATAGAAATAATGCTTCCCATATGTTTTCATAGGAATCCATCCGGTAGGTGGACAAAAGTTTCTCCCACAAATCCTCGGATATATACCTTTCAATAAACTTATAGTTCTTGCCTACACTTAATTTAAAGCCTGTTTCGATGCCGACCTTCCATGATATCATTCTCAGCAGCTCATGGCGAACAATCTGATTAAAATGATCAATAGCAAATAAAATTTCCTTACGGCACAATCCTTTAATAACATAAGGTGTTACATTCCAAAATTCATTGCAGCAATCATCATACTCCCTTGCGCTTGGCTTTCTTACATGATAATGATAAAAGTCATCTGTGTGCATATGCACAGACTTTTCCAAATCTGATTCTTTTGCAACAACAGATGCCGTTGTAGTTTTTCCTGTCCCCGGCGCACCTGTGATTACAATAATTCTACCTTGATTCATCTATATTTTACCTCCACAAATTACGATTTTCTTAATTCTACAAACTGGAATTTGAGTCTCTGTAAAGCTGGAATTAACCCATACAATTATTTTAATTTAGAGGTTCTTACGCAATTATCCGTATTTTGTAATTTTTCAATACTGGAATGCCAGTGTAAATCAGCATTCTCCATTTTTATTAAAGCGAAAAACGTAAAATTGCGGAAGAACCAATTTAGATATTCACAATTTTACTTGCCACAGTATCTCGAAAAACACTGTCATGTTCTACCAGGAGCATGGTCGGGGCAAACTCCGTTATGAGTTGTTCAATCTGCATACGTGAGTACACATCAATAAAGTTGAGCGGTTCATCCCATACATACAAGTGTGCCTTTTCACAAAGGCTTTTCGCAATTAGGACTTTCTTCTTTTGCCCGCCAGAAAAGTCTTTAATATCCTTTTCAAACTGTACACGCTCAAAGTCCATTTTCCTAAGAATTGCCTTGAACAAACTTTCATCAAGGTTGTTTTCTTCTGCAAACTCGGAAAGGGTTCCACATAAATACGATGTATCCTGTGGCACATAAGAAATTACAAGCCCAGAGCCAAGTGTTACTGTACCCGTATAATCTATGGACTGCCCGACTACCAACTTTAACAGGCTACTTTTGCCACTGCCGTTCTTTCCATCAAGCACAATGCGTTCTCCCTGTCTTATTTCAAACGAAACGGGTTCACAAACTGAAATGCCATCATAATAAACTACTACATTCGATAATGATGCAAGCAAATCTGTATGGTAATTAAGCGGTTGTATCTTGAGGGCTTCTGCGGTTTCCATATTTTTCAGCAATGCTGATTTTTGTTCGATTGTCTGTTGTTGTCTCGCTTCTATAGATTTTGAACGCTTCATCATTTTGGCGGCTTTATGACCGACATAACCTTTATCTGCTGCCCCAATTTTGGAAGCTTCTACACGTTCAGACCATACTGCAGCGCGTTTTGCCGACTGCTGTAATCGTCTGATGTCCTTTTGCAAACGTTCGTTCTGAGCCAGTTCAAATTCTTGCTGTCGCTCAAAATTTGACATCCATGATGAAAAGTTTCCTCTTTGCACTTCGATATTCGCTCGGTTAATCGATAGAATATAGTCAACACAATCGTCAAGAAAGCGACGATCGTGAGAAACTAAGATGAATCCCTTTTTCTTTTTCAGATATGCCGCCACACTTTTTCTCGCTTTGGCATCCGAATGGTTGGTAGGTTCATCAATCAGTAGGAAATGCCCTTCATTAAGAAAAAGAGCGGCAATCAAAACCTTTGTCTGCTCTCCGTTGGAAAGTGTTTCAAAAGGTCGCCAAAGCACATCGACATCAACATCAAGATAAGAAAGTTCTCGCATAAGTTCCCATTCTTCCGCAAGTGGGCAAATCTCCTGCAATATATCCTCTGTAATACGATTCTTATCTGAAACGGGATAAGGAAAATAATCAAACTGTACGGATGATAGGATTTTTCCACTATACTCATATTTCCCAAGCAGAAGATTCAGAAAGGTTGTTTTACCTCGTCCGTTTCTGCCCACAAAACCAAGCTTCCAATCGGTATCAACCTGGAAACTGACATTTTCAAAAACATTATCATAACTTGTCGGATATGAAAACGTAAGGTTTTCAATTTTAATCATTGACATAAATATTATCCTCCTTTGCATGTCATACGATACAAAGTCGGTTCGGTGAATGTTTACTACGTATAGATTTCACCAAAAGGAACCGACACTATACGGAGTGAATCATGTGTAACTATCTGTTCTGCACTATTCATAAAGCACCTCCAAAACAAAATAAGAGCCACAAGAAAGTTTATCCTTGCAGCTCGTCATAGCATAAAATAACACCACTAAGCAAAAGTGGCAACAGCACTATATTGAGTAAGATAGACATATAACTTTCTTGCAATAGACACAATAATGCCAAAGTATAGCACTACCGCATATTTTGATTTTATTTGCAAGAAAAGTTAATCATCTTCCCACCTCTTTCTAAATTTCAAAATATTATACCATAAATCGCAGGCAAATACAAGTGGTTATAAAAATTTAACAAATCGCTTATAATACAATCATATAACTTTACGCATTCCTTACTGACCGTAAAATTCCGATTTATTGCTGACTTTATTATACTTTATTGCCTATCGAAAAGATAGCATATTTTATGAAACTTGTCGGCTGGGAACAGCTTGCAACGCAAGGTGTCCCCAGATGGCAAGTCCACAAAAGGGTAGCTGGCGGCAGCCAGCGCAGGGGAAGCGTAGCGTCCCCTGTATGATTTGGAGCAGACCATGACTGCGGAAAATCACAGCCCTCCGGCGAGGAGCCTTCGGAGAACGCAATGCACCAACCTTTGGGTGGTGTATAATTGCGCCCTTAGTAAACTAAGGGGTTTCCGGCTTCTCCCGTTCCAGCAGTTTTTTCAATAGTTCCTGCGTGTCCTGTCTGTGAAAAATGAGTTTCAACAACAGCATGACATCATCATCTGTCAGGCGTTCCGGCTCTTGCAGAAAACTTTCCAGCATACCGCCACGGGTACAGAGCCGGTGCGTCCGTTCCTTTCGGGTAAGCTGTTTCAACTGGTGCTGCAATGCCTTTTCATCATTGATGGCTTTCCGCAGTTTCTTTTCGCTTTTCTCCAACTCCCGGTTGAGCTTTTCCAGCTTTGAGGTATCAGGCAAGGGCAGCGTCCTCCTTTCCCGGTATCAGCACATAAATCCTGTTTGGTTCTCCAACGCCCTGACGCACCCGCATGATAAGTCCGGCGGTTTCCAGTTCATTCAGAGAACGCTTGACCGTCATGGAGCTGCGGGACAGGACTGCGGCAATGGCTGTGACAGGGAAGCAGACAAACAGGATTCCGTTCTCGTCCTCCTGCCCTTTGGATAGCATAGCGTCCAGCATCCGGCAGTACATGACCTTTGCGGTGCTGCTGACTGGAAATCCTGTCAACGCTCTGGGAAATGGCATACAGGGCGGCAATGGTGTGTCTATCGTCATAAATTCAAAATTCATTCGGTGTGTTCCTCCTTTTTCTTTGCTCGTTTGGATAAATAACGGGGGCAGTCAATCACAACCGCCCGGAAGCTCTGCTTGCACCCATGCTGGCATTTCCGGCATAATTCGTTGTAAGTGACACGCCCCCGGTCATTGAGGTAAAAGGAAAGCTCATGCTTCCTCTTTTTGCTCATTCTCGGCATATTGCGCTTCCTCCCGTTTTAGTGTATGGTTTCGGGGCGATTTTCGGCAAAATTACGGTCATAGAGCCGCTTAAAATCTCCCGAAGTATCAGCGATAGGGTAGACTATCCCCCTATCAGATTGTCGTGTTTCGGTATCATTTCGGTGTCAGTTCGCCAGTTCTCCCCGGTGTCGTTCCTCCCCTGAATCTCACAGCGGCGTATCGCTCCCTTTGGTACGCTCGTTTCGGTCAGGGTTCCTCCACATCCCTGCCAAAAGTCATGGCACTACATCGCCGGGGAAGCATATCCCACACAGGCTGGTCATTCGATTGGAATAATCCATCGATGAACTACCTGTATCATAGAACATTTTTGTGCCCTGTGCCGTATGTCCACAAAGTAGGAATTAAGGGTAAAAATCAGAAATTTCCACGATTACGGAAAGTGTGATATAATCCAGATAAGCGGCAGCAATGAAACCGTTGGAAAGGAGCGTGTGCCCATGAAAGGAGCAACAAGCATACAGGAACGCCTTTGGGAACTCCGCAAGGACAAAGGCTTAAATCTGGAAGAACTATCAAAACTAACGGGTATTTCTAAATCAGCCCTTGGCAGTTATGAAAAAGAAGATTTTAAGGAAATCAATCATGGCAACCTTATCACGCTGGCAGACTTCTATGGGGTTTCCGTCGATTATCTGCTGTGCCGGACAGAGAACAGGGAGCAGATCAACACGCCACTGACGGAGCTGCATTTGAACGATGAAATGGTTGCACTTCTGAAAAGCGGTCGGATCAACAACCGTCTGCTCTGCGAACTTGCCACCCATAAGGACTTTATCAAGTTTCTTGCGGACATTGAGATTTATGTGGATGGGATTGCCACCATGCAGATTCAAAACCTCAACGCCCTTGTCGATGCCGTCCGGCATGAAATCATTGAACGGTATCGCCCCGGCGAAGATGACCCCCATTTGAAAGTGTTGCAAGCCGCCCATATCAGTGATGATGAGTATTTCAGTCACATGGTTCTGGATGACCTCAACCTGATTATCCGGGATATTCGGGAAGCCCACAAAAAGGACAGTGAGAGTGCGCCCCAGACCACCGTTGCCGATGAATTGAAAGAAAATCTCGAAGCAGTCGAAAATTTCAAGGGCAGCCGGGATGAAAAGCTGGTTGTCCTTTACTGCAAGCAGCTCGGTATCAACTATAAAAATCTGTCAGACGAAGAATTTCGCTGGCTGATTCGGATTCTCAAAAAATCAAAGAAAATGGGAACGCCTATCAGCCAGAGGAAAAAACGATAAAGAAAAACCGCTGTTGCATGGTTTGTTGACTTCCATGTAACAGCGGTTTGTTCTGTGGTTATTCAGTTAAAATTTCAAAGCGACAAGTTCATTTCCTATCTGCAATTATTTTATCAGCAATTTGTTCCAAAGTAGCGTCGAAGTCCAAACCAATTAAGTCAGGATAAAAAATATAGTCGGTAAGATTGTCTAAGCCGGTGTTAATCTCCAGATATTCCAACCACCAATCTCTTTCCCCTTCCCCAAACTTCAGAATGTGTAAAACGATTTCCTTGAGTTGCTCATTTGATAAATTAGATTTCATTGGCGGAGGCATTAAGGCTCTGCGTGCTGTTGTTTCTAAATCGGTGTAACTCCAATAAGCTTGAAAGATATTAATTTTTATCTTCTTATTTCCAGTAATTTCTCTCAAGTTCTTTTGTAGCTCCCCTAACTCTTTTTTTGCTTCTTTATCACTATCACAATCTTTTTCGTCCATGAGTAGTGCCGCCTTTTCAATAATTTCCATTACGGCTGGAAGCTTCGTTTCGTCGATACTGATTTTTTTCATATTCTACCTCCAATTCCGATTTTTTACTCTGTTCAACTCCCCTATAAACTGGAATTGTTATTCAGGAAAAACAAGCACACAGTTTTCTAAATCGTCAGTATCTTTTTCGGAAATATATATCTGAGCCGACAAAGATAAATCATTTCCTATAAATTTTTCCCTTTGAAACAAATCCCTCACTATATGCCAGTTTCTATGTGCATTTTCAGTTTCCAACCAAATACCCATCAATGGTCCAGGGTCTCCGTCCTCTGTGTCTATATAATCATATCCATTGCTTTGTATCAAAGAATTTGATACCTCTTCGATACGGTCTGGTATGCGATATCTCAAATCCAAATCAGCATTTTCAAGCATTCCTGGATTTAACAACACAATAATCGTCTGCATATTTCTTCCCTCCAAATTCTTATTTGTCATAATCATTCTACCATACCGTTATGAATAAATCATCTCATGTAAAACAATTTCTTCTGCCCGGTTGTGAATGTTATTGCAACGCTGCACCCATTCCATTTGA
>OOCH01000325.1_pt1 | contig 52097 bp, 44 predicted proteins | sample 1671641 | NCBI WGS metagenome assembly OOCH01 (sample SAMN06348177, study PRJEB24527) | human gut metagenome | biome: human gut; feature: ankylosing spondylitis patient; material: feces | host: Homo sapiens | place: China | collected 2015-10
ACTTCGAGCCGCTCTACCATGTCGAACGACTGCCAGCGGTTCGAGCCTATTACGACGGTGCGGTGCGGCTCCTTCTCGCGTACGGCCGACAGACACTTGTTCACCACGTCGTTCCATTGTGCGGGATCATCCGCCACGGGTTCGTTCATCAGTTCGTATGCAACCATCGAGTCGGGATATTTTTTCAGATGGTCCGATATCTTGCGCCAGCATTCGCAGAATGCCTCCTGCGCCGCAGGGTCGGTGAAGAGGGGTTTCTTGTCGGCGTTGAAGTGGTGCGAGCGCAATATGTGCAGGTCGACCACGGCGCGCAGTCCGAACTCGTCACACCAGTCGAGCGCATTTTTCAACAGACCGAATGCCTCGGCATCGGGGTTGAGTTTCTCGTCGAACATCTGCTCCTCGTCGATGGGGATACGGATGTGGTCGAATCCCATATCGGCGATGGCCTTTACATCGTCGCGTGTGAAGTAGTTGCGACGGGCGTCGCCGCGCGCGTCGCTCTGTGACAGCCAGTGGCTGATGTTTACGCCCTTGCCTATGGTGAAGGGCTCCTTGGATGTGCAGCTGACGGCGCATGCAACGGCCGCAAGCAGCAGGATAAAGTGTTTCATGGTATGGTAGTTTTGGTTAGTGCAACAGTGTAACGCTCCATCTGAGGCGCGTGTGGCAACAAATATAACGATTTGGCTGACGGGATGCAACAGCCGCATGGGCAAGCGGGTGCATATATGCGGAATATTTTGCCGTCAACGGCTCCGCATGCGGTATTTTACGGGTGAGAGGCCCGTCATCTTGGTGAAGAACTTGCCGAAGACCGACTGGCCCGAGAACCCCAGCAGGTCGGCAATCTGTTTGACCTCCATGTCGGTGGAGTCGAGCAGACGTCGGGCATCGGCACACAGCAGTTCGGCGATGTGGAAGCGTACGGTGTGGCCGGTAAGCCGCTTGACCGTGCGGGCCAGATATGTGGTCGATATGTGGAGCGCGTCGGCATAGAACTCTATGCGGTGGTGTCGGCGGTAGTTCTCGACGAGGAGTTTCTTGAATTGGCGGAATAGCAGGTCGGAGCGCTTCATGCAGAGCGGGCCGCGCGCCACGTTGCTGCGTGAGAGCAACTCGGCCGCCTGCAGCAGGAGAAACCCGCACAGACGGTCGGTTACGGCATTACGGCCGAAGTCGAGATTGTCCGCGGCCGAGAGGAACAACTCCAGCGTGCGCCGCAGGCAGTCGAACTCTTCGGGCGAGGTATGCAGCAGGGGATAGCCGCACTCGCGGATGAAGCGCGAGAGCTGTGCGTACATCGCCTGCCCGTCACGCAGCGAGTCGAAGTAGTCGGGGTCGATGCCCAGACATATCATCGAGACCGTGTCGTCGATGTCGGTGAATGCGGCACGCATGCTCGGCGTGAGGAGCATAAGGTCGCGTGCGCCGGCCTCGAAGTCGTATGTGTCGGAGATGGCCGTCGTTCCGTTTGTGACCAATATTATGAAGAAGCCGTTGGCCAATTCCGCCGCGCCGTTGTCGATATCTGCGGCGGTTATGGTGTGGCGTATATCTCTTTTGAGCTCCTCTGTGCGGCGAGTATGGCCTCGAAGGTCGATTTCTGCATCGTATGCGTTGTTTTGTCCGCAAAGTTACATATTGGTTTCGTTTTCGACTAATTTCGGTCACTCTTTTATTACCGCCGAAACGGAAAAAACGAAGATCTTTGCACCCGAAATTTATATCGTATGGGAAAATTTACTGTAAGACGTTATTTGATGTTTGTCGTGTCGATATTCGTAAACGCTTTCGGCATTGCATTCATCACAAAGGCACTGCTGGGAACCTCGCCCATAACAAGCGTGACATACGTGGCGAGCATGTTCACCCCGCTGACAATGGGGCAGTGGACAATTATCGTGAATTTGTTGTTCGTGGCGCTGGAGCTGCTCTTCATGACGCGGAAGGAGTTGAAGTCGGATTTGAGGATGTATCTGTTGCAGATACCCATCTCGCTGTGCTTCGGAACCTTTATCGACGTGTCGATGAATGCGCTCTCATGGCTCGACCCCGTGGCATACATGAGCCGTATCGGAGTGTTGCTGATCGGGTGCGTGATCCTCTCGGTGGGCATAGCCTTCGAGGTTAAGGCCGATATAGCCATGATGTCGGGCGAATACTTCGTCAAGGCCATCTCGCGGCGTCTGCGCAAGGATTTCGGATATGTGAAACTGGGATTCGACATAACGCTGGTCGTGTTGGCGTGCCTGCTGTCGATAGTCTTCTTGTCGGGAATACAAGGTGTGCGTGAGGGCACGGTCGTGGCGGCGCTGCTCGTGGGGCCGATTGTACATTTCATAAGCCCGTGGTACAAATGTTTTGACAACTGGATCGGCCGTGGTGAGAAGCAGCCGACGGCAACTGTTGCGGCCAATACCGACGGCATCATCATCACCATCGCCCGCGAGTTCGGCAGCGGCGGCCATCTTTTGGGAGAGGCGCTGTCGCGAGAGCTTAATCTGAAGCTCTACGACAAGGAGTTTATAGGCATGGCAGCGCAGAAGAGCGGCATGGACGAGCGTTATATTGTCGAGAACGAGCAGTCTATACCGTCGTTCTGGCTCAAGTGCATCTTCGCCATGAACAACGAACGCTCGACCGAGCACAGCCTCTCGCCCGACGACGTGCTGTTCGTAGCAGAGAGCCGTATCGTGCAGGAGCTATCGGAGAAGGGTTCATGCATCATAGTGGGCAGATGTGCCGATTTTGTGCTTAAGGATCGCCCGAATGTTATCAAGATATTCTGCTATTCGGATCCTGAGAGTGCGATAGAACGCTGCGTCGAGGAGTATGGTATTCCGCGCGGGCAGGCCGAGGCCGAGATCAAGCGTGTGAACCGCAACCGTATAGCGCACTACGAGTACTATACGGGTATGAAGTGGGGCGAGCCCCATCACTACAACCTTATGATCAATACGGGAAGCATCGACATCGCCACGGCGGCCGCTCTCGTGAAGGACGTATATGACAACATGCGCCGCAAGCGTCAGGCGTGAGTGTCGCAGTACGTAGTGTGTCGTAAGGCCTGCAGACTGCCAAAAGACGGTCTGCGGGCCTTACGCATTTGCGGAAGATGCCGCTTTGTCTCTTTCTGCTATTGTATTTTCCGGAACAGTGTATTCATGCGGAAACGGTTCAGTGCAGACTTTATTCCCTGTTTCAGCCGCTGGCGCATATCGAACACGAGGCGCATTATGGCGCCCTCGAGTTGTACGGACTCCGTGTCGGCATTCCTGCGGCGGGCGTATTGCTCTAGTATGTAGAGATAGGCCGGTGTGGGGCATGACAGCCGCCGCAGGTTGTCGAGCCGCTGCCGCATCGACAATGTGCGGTTGAACGTCATGCGGTTGGTGTCTATAACCTGAAACCTGTATTGGCCGCCCGTGTCATCGCCATACAGAATGTTGCTTATGTTAAGGTCGTTGTGGAGTATGCCGCTGTCGTGCATGCGCAGCAGGAAGAATGCAAGTGCATCGAGTATGTCTGCACCTTGCCGCGTTTGGGCGAATTGCTCCGTCACAGGTCGCATGGGCCGTAAGTCCGAACAGCGCGACACAAAATAACTCTCATGCAGTGCGCCGTGGCGGCGCGTCTCGACAACGGCTATGGCTTCGGGTGTGTCTATGCCGAGCTTACGCAGGCGGAAGGCGTGAAGATAGGCCCTCTCGGCCTTGCTCCGGCGAAGCGTGCCGTAGACAATGCGGTTGAGCATCGTCAGATGTCCGTATCGTTTTACGGCGAGGCGTCCGGCCGTCGTGTCGAATACTTTTACGGTGTTGCGTCCGTCGTGCAGTGTCGTGCCGCCGCTGTCGAAGCCTCCGCAGCTCGCCAGCGATTGTACGAATGCCTCTATGTCCGGGCATGAGGCGTAGGATGGATTTATGGTTATCTTCATATCGGTGCCTCCGGTTTGTCGGATCGGGTTACACCGGCAAAATTGGGAAAACTCGTCGAGAAAGGTTTTCCCTGAAAGTCTTGCAAAGTGTCTGTTTTTACCTTTTGCGCGGCGCAGTGAATGAATCGGACAACATTGCCTACCTAACGTACAGGCATGTGTCCGCGTATGGTGACGTTTTTGTGACGTTTTGTGATGTGATGCGGCTTTGGGTGCAATAATTATTGCCGGAATACGTTTTTTGAGAAAAAAGTGTTATTTTTGCGGCGACATTCGATGTGGAAGGATTTGGACTGCTTGCAACCACTAAAAAAATGCTAAACCAGCAATGTTGTTTTCAACGACAGTCTCGTCTTCCATACGTTTAACGGTTTAACTTTTATAAACGTTTAATTGTATGGCTAATTATCTGTTTACTTCGGAATCGGTCTCGGAAGGGCACCCCGACAAGGTGTCGGATCAGATTTCGGATGCTATCCTCGATGAATTTCTGCGTCACGACCCCCAGTCGAAGGTGGCGTGCGAGACGCTCTGCACCACGGGTCTTGTCGTAGTGGCGGGCGAGGTGCGTTCGGAGGCGTATGTCGACATACAGAGTGTCGTGCGCCGCGTCATCGACCGCATAGGTTACAATCGCAGCGAGTATCAGTTCGACGCCGCTTCGTGCGGCATACTCTCGGCAATCCACGAGCAGTCGCCCGATATCAATCAGGGTGTTGTGCGTGACGATGCCGACGAGCAGGGCGCGGGCGATCAGGGTATAATGTTCGGTTACGCCTGCAACGAGACGCGCGAGTACATGCCCGCGACGCTGATCCTCTCGCACGTAATACTCAAGGAGTTGGCCGTAATACGACGCGAGGGAACGACGATGCCCTATCTGCGTCCCGATGCCAAGAGTCAGGTGACGATGGAGTATGACAGCGTAACGCACAAGCCCGTGCGTGTACATACGATCGTCGTGTCGACACAGCATGACGAATTCATCAAGGCCGGTGACGGCGTGACCGAGAAGCAGGCCGAGCGCATGATGCAGGAGCGCATCCGTGAGGATGTGCGTACGATCCTCATCCCGCGCGTGAAGGCGCGTCTGGAGCGTGCGCACGACTGCTTGGCCGAGCTGATTGGCGATGACTATATTCTTCATGTCAATCCCACGGGCAAGTTCGTTATCGGAGGCCCCCACGGGGATACCGGTGTCACGGGTCGCAAGATCATCGTCGACTCGTACGGCGGCCGTGGCGCACACGGCGGCGGAGCCTTCTCGGGCAAGGATTCGTCGAAGGTGGACCGTTCGGCGGCATACGCTGCACGTTACATCGCTAAGAATATGGTTGCGGCAGGTGTGGCCGACCAGATGCTGGTCCAGCTGAGCTACGCCATAGGTATAGCCGAGCCGCTGTCGATATATGTCGACACCTACGGGTCGAAGCGTCCTGCAGCGTTGGAGGGCATGAGCGACGGCGAGATTGCCGACCGCATAGGCCGCCTGTTCGACCTGCGTCCCGCCTCGATCGTACGCAAGTTCGGCTTGAAGAATCCTATCTTCGAGGCGACGGCTTCGTACGGACACTTCGGCAACCGCCCCTACACCAAGCGTGTCAAGGTGTGGGAGAACGGCCGCGAGACGGAGCGTGAGATCGAGTTCTTCGGCTGGGAGCGTCTCGATGCCGTGGATGAGATCAAGCGCGAGTTCGGACTCTAAGCCTGTCGTGAAATTTTGAATCGGGCTTCCCGTGCTTCGGCACGTGGAGGCCCGATCCGTTTTGTTGCCGGGGGCGAATGTTGTATGATGTATATGTGCCGTTACGTCCGATGTCTTGTGACGGTCTATGATTCGGGCATTTGGCAGATATGGATGAGACAACAAGGCCGCACATGAAAGTGCGGCCTGTGGATTGTGATATGGCGAACCGTATTGGTGTGATAATCATTTGATACACTGCTTCCGACACGCTTGAGGAGTATCACCCCGTGATGCAGGCGCGGGCATAATCGAGACATCGTGCTACCTCTTCGACGGGTGATGACCCTTGCGGCACGCGATATTCAAGTTCGATGTCGCAATGTACTGGCCAGCCCTTGCGTCCGGCATTCGATGCTACGAGGTCGAAGAGCTGCGGCAGCGGCATCTCGCCTTCGCCCCACGGTTTGCTGCGGTTGCCGTGGCGGGGTGAGGTCTTGTCCTTGACATGTATCGATACGATGTGGTTGTGATATTCGCGTATGATGTCGCAAGGATCGTTTCCCGTGCAGCCGAAGTAATGCCCGGCATCGAAGTTGATCATTATCTTGGGGCTGTACCTGAGATAGGTGTCGTATCCGTGCCAATTGCGTTTAACGGCCTGAAAATGGTTGTGGAATATGAGGTAGCGGTCGTACTTCTCGGCGAAGGGTGCTACGCGTTCGGCCGTCTCCTCGCTCAACTCCGTCGTGACGCCGATGGCACCTATGGCGCGGCATGCCGCAAATATGTGATCGAGTTGTGCATCGGTCATCGCGGCTGAAGGACTGTATTTTAATATATGTATGCCGACACCCGCACGGCGGTACAGCTCCGCAAGACGCGTGTAGGCTTCATAATCGGGTTTGAAATCATCGGGCGCTTTCATCCGCATCTCATCGTGTTGCAGCGCATGCTGGGGTATGGTGCCGTTTTCTTGTCCGCGGCGTGGTGTGTGCTGCATGGGCGGTACGTGGGCAAAACTGTCGGCAACGCCTCCCATAAGTTCGACGGAGCCCAATCCGGCACCAAGTGTGTAAAGCAATGTGTCTCCAGCCGACGAAGAGGGCATGTCGCGGAAGCTATATGTAATGACTCCCATCTGTACACCCTTGATATTCGAACGGTTGTCGTTGCGGCAGCCGCGTAAGGCATGGCATGACGTGACGACGGGCGACACGGCCAAGGCTCCGGCCGCAGCCGCGCCGATGCGTAGAAAATCGGCTCTGCTGATATTTTTCTTGATCGCAGTCATACTGAGATTGTTATTCCCCCGTATGTAAAGGTAGTAAAAAAGATAACGGTGCGTCAGCCGCGTAAGGCGAAACGGACAAATTGAGGGGTGAATCGCTCCAATATGGAGGATAATTACGGGAAACGCAATATTTTTTTGAAATTTTCATAATAAAGGCCGTGCGTGGTGCGTTATAAGAGCGTAATGAAAAAAGGAGGATTGGATGAGATAATTTGCCTAATTTGGAAATAAAAACAAAAAGTATTTAACTTATCTGTGATTATGAAAAAGACGGCATTTGTATTTTTAGGAGCAGTCATGATATCGGCAGCCGTAGGCGGCGTGGCCGGTTGGAGTATAAACAAGTATGAGGCACGCAGGCCTTCGGGTGAGATCTATTATACGCCTTCGGGTGATACGGCGGCATCTCGTGTGCGCGACACCATGCCCAAGGCCGGGAACCACTTCACCTCTTATCAGGCGGACCAGTATCCCGATCTGACCTATGCGGCCGAGAATGCGGTTAAGGCGGTTGTGAACATCGAGTCGATACGCGAGGTTGAGTACGGCGGCCGTTCGTATAATCCCTTCTTCGACTTTTTCGGCATGCCTTACGGATATGGCGGTGAGCCTCAGACGCGTGAACAGCGTGCCGGCGGTTCGGGTGTGATTATCTCGACGGACGGTTACATCGTCACCAACAACCATGTTGTGGAAGACGCAACCAAACTCAAAGTCAAACTCAATGACGGCCGGCTTTTCGATGCCGAGTTGGTAGGCACCGATCCCACGACGGATGTTGCGCTGATCAAGATCGACGGCAAGGATCTGCCGACGATTCCCTTCGGCAATTCGGACGAATTGCGTCTGGGAGAGTGGGTGCTGGCTATCGGTTCGCCCTTCGACCTGCAGTCGACCATTACGGCCGGTATCGTGAGCGCCAAGGCTCGTGATCTGGGTGTCATCCCCAACGAGGCACGTGTCGAGTCGTTCATCCAGACCGACGCTGCGGTCAACCCCGGAAACTCGGGTGGCGCATTGGTCAATACGCGCGGTGAACTGGTGGGTATAAACACCGTCATCAAGTCGTCGACCGGCAGCTACGTAGGTTATTCGTTCGCCGTGCCCGAGACGATCGTCCGCAAGGTGGTTGTTGATCTGAAGGAGTATGGTGTCGTACAGCGTGCCATGCTGGGTGTATCGTACCGTCCCATCGACCAGGCCTTCATCGAGCAGATGGGCGAGGAGACCGGTATAAAGACTCCGGGCGGACTCTATGTCGCCTCTGTCGAGGAGGGCAGTGCAGCTTCCGAGGCCGGAATCCGCAAGGGTGACATAATCGTGGCCATCGACGGTACCAAGACCGATGACTCGTCTACCATGATGGAGAAGATGGCTCAGCACCGTCCCAACGACAAGGTCAAGATTACGCTCATGCGTGACGGCAACAAGAAGGAGGTCGAGGCCGTGTTGAAGAACAAGGTCGGCAAGAACGAGATGATGACGCGCGAGATGGTGGACGTGGCAGCCGAACTGGGCGGCAAGTTCGCCGATGCGGGCAAGAAGGTCTGCGACAAGCTGGAGATACGCGGCGGTGTGCAGGTTGTGGGAATCAAGCGTGGCGGTCTGCTCGAGAGAGCCCGCGTACGTGAGGGATTCATCATCACCCACATCAACAACCGTCAGATCACTTCGGTCGGCGATATGGAGCGTATGACCGAACCCATCGAGGCTATCGACGGAATCTATCCCGACGGCCGTGCCGCAAGCTACATGATCGTGCGATAATGGTCGTGTGAAGGTGAAAATGCAAAAAGGAAAATATAGATAAATGAAACCGCGATAAGGGTTTTCATGTAAGGTTAGGTTAGGTGGAGAGCTCTGATGCCGCTCGGCGTCGGAGCTCTCTTTTTTATATATGTACCGACTGACATGCTGCGGCGCGAATATCTATATATTGCCGTCATTGTATAAATGATACAGGTGCGGAGATAAATACGCTGCATGTCTATGTCCGGTATGTTTCGACTCCGTTCGGGTGATAAATGCACCCGTCTTTTGTGCCGGGCGTTTTTAATGGGTATATTAAATTAATAACCCGAACCGTACTGATACGATCCGGGTTATTTAATGTTACTTGCCGTAAACCTATTTCTTCGTGTTTACGGTAGGTATCTGCATCTTGTCCGACGGTTTGCCGTTTGTGCCTATGCGCGGCCAGCCATCTACCCAATAGACCTTGTCGAGGAAGAGCTTGCGGCCGCCGTTGCCGCCGTCCGAGGTGGTGTATCCGTGATAGAATATCCAATCCTGTCCGGCATCGTCGGTTATGATCTGTGAGTCGTGGCCCGGGCCTACGACCTTGTTGCTGTTCTCGAGCAGCACCTCGTGGTAGTTCTTGAGCATCTGGTTACCCTTTTTGTCAACATATGGTCCGAAGAGCGACTTGCTGCGTCCTACGACCGTCTTGTAGGTGCTGTTGAGACCGTTGCAGCATGCTCCCGTCGAGGCGAATAGGTAGTAATATCCGTCACGCTTGTGGATATATGTTCCCTCGTATGCGGTTCCGGCGATCTGTATGAGGTCTGTCGGGTCAGCCACCGAGAGGCCGTCCTCCGTAAGCTCGGTGATGTAGATGCCGTGGAAACTGCCCCATGCAAGGTATTTGCGTCCGTCCTCGACGAAAAGCACGGGGTCGATCGAGTTCTGTACGCCGATCTCCTTTGAGATGAACATCTTGCCGTGATCGGTGAAGGGCCCTGTTGGAGAGTCCGATGTGGCGCAGCCTATACCGCAGTCCCACTCGCCGCCCCAAACCGACATCGAGTAGTAGAGGATGTATTTGCCGTCGACGTAGTTTATGTCCGGAGCCCATAGTCCGCCACCCGAAACAAAGTTGGGACGTCCGCCATCGGGATATATGCCGCCAACGTAGTACCACGTAACCAAGTCGCTCGACTCATATACGGGTGTATTGCCGTCGCGCTCGGTCGTGTAGACGTAGAATTTGCCGTCTTGGGCGCGGATGGCCGTCGGGTCGGGCGCGTCGCGGTCGAGTACGGGATTGTTGTAGGTCTTGAGTATGGGGGCTTTGTCGCTCCCCGAGTTGCAGGCACATACCATGCAGGGCAATGCCAGCAGTAAAAAGAGTTTTTTCATAGCCTGTATAGTGTTTGTCGTGATTCCGTGGTTCGTAATTCTCGCGTTGTGTGGATTCCCTTTCGTTGCATGCCGTAATTGTCGGCGGATGAGCTGTCGGTATCATGCGGGAATGCTTATACTGTCATGAACCGACAAACAAAGATATGTTTTTTTTGACGTGCGGCCAAAAGTGATGCCGTTAAAACATCTTCCGGCAAGGCAAGATTATATCTGACGGCTAGGGCGTGGTTATGGTATAAAACGAATATCGGCAGACGATCCCGCGAAGGATTCATCTGCCGATGTGTTGTTTATTTTGAGACGTTACATGTTACATTCGCTGCGGCACCTCGATGCCCAGAAGGGCCATTGCGCGGCGGATGATTCGTGCCACCTCGGCGGCCAGCATCAGACGCATGCGGCGTTTCTGCCCGTCCTCCTCGCGCAGGATCGAGTGGTCGTGATAGTATCCGTTGAATGTCTTGGCCAGATCGTACGCATAGGCGGCGATGAGCGATGGTGAGAAGCTCTCGCCTGCAGCCTTGACCACATTGGGGAAGTCGGCCATCGACTTGATGAGCGCAACTTCCTCGGGCAGAAGCTCCGTGCAGTCGTACGACTTGTAGTCGATGCCCGCCTCGTCGGCCTTGCGCAGAATCGAGCATATACGCGCATGGGTGTACTGTATGAAGGGGCCGGTGTTGCCGTTGAAGTCGATCGACTCGCGCGGATCGAACAACATGGTCTTCTTGGGGTCGACCTTGAGGATGAAGTATTTGAGTGCTCCGAGTCCTACGATGCGGCAGACGTTGTCAGCCTCCTCTTTGGTGCATCCGTCGAGTTTGCCGAGTTCGGTCGACATCTCGCGCGCCGTCTCGATCATGTCGGCTATAAGGTCGTCGGCATCGACAACGGTGCCTTCGCGCGACTTCATCTTGCCCTCGGGCAGCTCGACCATGCCGTACGAAAGGTGGTATATCTCGTCGCTCCATGCGTATCCCAGCTTTTTGAGTACGAGTTTGAGTACTTGGAAGTGGTAGTTCTGCTCGTTGCCCACAACGTATATCATCTCGTCGAGTTTGTTCTCCTCGAAACGTCGCAGCGCCGTGCCCAGATCCTGCGTCATGTAGACCGATGTGCCGTCACCGCGCAGCAGCAGTTTCTGGTCCAGACCGTCGGCCGTGAGGTCGATCCACACCGAGTTGTCCTCCTTGCGGAAGAAGACACCCTTGTCGAGACCCTCCTGCACGAGGCTCTTGCCCAGAAGATAGGTCTGCGACTCGTAATATACCTTGTCGAAGTCGACACCCAAGGCCTTGTACGTTACGTCGAAACCTTCGTAGACCCAGCCGTTCATCATCTGCCAGAGCTTGTAGACCTCGGGATCCTTCGCCTCCCAGCGGCGGAGCATCTCCTGTGCCTGCTGCATGATCGGGGCCTTCTTCTTGGCCTCGTCCTCGCTCATGCCCTGAGAGACGAGCTCCTTGATCTGGGCCTTGTAGTGCTTGTCAAACTCGACATAGTATTTTCCCACGAGGTGGTCGCCCTTCATGCCGGTCGAGGCGGGCGTCTCACCGCCGCCGTAGAGCTGCCATGCGAGCATCGACTTGCAGATGTGTATGCCGCGGTCGTTCACCAGATTCACCTTGATGACGTTGTGGCCGTTTGCCTTGAGTATCTGCGCCACCGAATAGCCGAGCAGGTTGTTGCGTATGTGCCCGAGGTGCAGGGGCTTGTTGGTGTTGGGCGACGAGTACTCGATCATTATCGTACGGCCCGTGGGGGCGGCGTCGCCGAACGATACGTCGGCCGCAATCTCGCCGAAACGGTCGATCCAGAAGGCGGGCGAGAGACTCAGGTTAAGGAATCCCTTGATGACGTTGAAAGCTGCGATCTGCGGATTGTCGGCCACGATGCGCGCGCCGATCTCGTTGGCCGTCACTTCGGGAGACTTGTGGCTGAGCTTCAGCAACGGGAATGTAACCAGCGTATAGTCGCCTTCGAACTCCTTGCGTGTCTTCTGTATCTGCAGCGCCGAGGCGTCGACCGGACCGTATAGGTTCTCGACGGCCTGACGGGCTATCTGCGAAATGAGATTTTCGATGTTCATGGTACGTGTTTCGATTTTGACCGCAAATTTAATGTTTTTCGCCGAATAAGCACTCTTGTCGCGTCATATTTCGGATTTTAAGCGCGACGACCGGCCTTGAACGGATTTTTCAGCCATTATTATATGCGGCTGCAATTGAACGAATGATGAAAAGCGTGTCCGGATTTGTCTATGCGGCATGCTTTTCATATCTTTGCACATCACTTTTTTACGATGGAAATATTCATAATTGTAATTCTAATTATCTTAAACGGCATCTTCGCCATGTCGGAGGTGGCCCTTATCTCGGCGCGCAAGTCTAATCTCAAGACTCAGGCGGCGCAGGGCAGCCGCTCGGCCAAGCTGGCGTTGCGCCTTGCGGAGGATCCCGACCGTTTCCTCTCTACGGTGCAGATCGGAATCACGCTCATAGGTATCCTTACGGGTATCTATTCTGGCGCTACGCTTGCAGACCGTTTCGGTGTGGTATTGGCGCGGTTGGGCATGCCGCTGGCAACGGCGACGACAGTGGCGCAGGCGGCGATCGTCATTGTGGTGACATACCTTACGATCGTCTTCGGCGAGCTGGTGCCCAAACGCATAGGCATGAATGCCGCCGAGGGTGTGGCCAAGGCCGTGGCGCGGCCGATGCATGCACTGTCTGTGGTGGCGTCGCCTTTCGTATGGCTGTTGTCGGGAAGTATCGAGCTCGTGTCACGCATCTTCCATCTCGAGGAGGCCGACCCGAAGGTTACCGAGGCCGAGATCAAGTCTATCATACAGGAGGGTGCCGAGCACGGCGAGGTGAAGGAGGTCGAGCAGCGTATCGTCGGACGGGTCTTCTCGCTTGGGGACCGTACCGTCGAGTCGATAATGACACACCGCAACGATCTGGTGTGGCTCGATGCCGGCATGACGCGCGACGAGATACGTGCCCGCGTTAACGGCGACCCGCATTCGATATATCCCGTGGCGCGCCGCAATCCCGACACGCTGCTCGGAGTGGTATATCTGAAGGATCTGTTTGCGCACCTTGACGACGAAGGCTTCGATATAAACACCTATTTGCAGCCCGTGAAGTTCTTCCATGAGCAGACGGAGGTGTACAACGCTCTGGACCAGCTGCGCAACGAACATGTAGGTTACGGCGTGGTGTGTGACGAGTTCGGCATCACGCAGGGTATATTCACTCTGCGTGATATTCTGGAGGCTTTGGTCGGAACCATGCCCGAGGAGCGCGAGGAGCCAGATATCGTCGAGCGCGAGGACGGCACGTGTCTGGTGGACGGACAGTGTCCGTTTTACGATTTTCTGGCGCACTTCGGCGTGGAGGATATATTCCCGCATACGGAATACAACACCGTGAGCGGCCTTATTCTCGAGACTCTGGAACATATCCCCGCAACGGGCGAGAAGCTCTCGTGGAACGGTTTCAATTTCGAGATCGTCGACATGGACGGGGCACGCATAGACAAGATTCTCGTTACCTACCACTCTTCGCTCAAGGATGAAAATAGCTGACATTGATCTGGGGCCGCAGCCGCTGTTTCTGGCGCCGATGGAGGATGTGACCGACCCGTCGTTCCGATATATGTGCAAGCGCTTCGGTGCCGACGTCGTTACCACGGAGTTCATCTCGTGCGACGGGTTGATACGCGATGCGTGGAAGTCGCGCGTAAAATTGCGCATAGATGATGCCGAACGTCCCGTGGGCATACAGATATACGGACATCTTATCGAACCTATGGTCGAGGCGGCGCGTATCGCCGAGAGCGCCTCTCCCGACTTTATCGACATAAACTTCGGTTGCCCGGTACGCAAGATTGCAGGTCGCGGCGCAGGCTCGGGCATGATGCGCGACGTGCCGACGATGGTGGAGATGACGCGCCGCATCGTCGAGGCCGTCCACACACCCGTCACGGTGAAGACGCGTCTGGGGTGGGACGAGGATTCGAAGAATATCGTCGAGATAGCCCTACGTCTGCAGGATGTGGGTATCGCCTCCATTACCATACATGGGCGCACGCGTGCGCAGATGTATCGCGGCGAGGCCGACTGGACGCTTATAGGCGAGGTGAAGCACCATCCCGACATGGAGATTCCAGTGGTCGGCAACGGCGACGTCGATTCGGGCCCCAAGGCCAAGGAGATGTTCGACCACTACGGTGTGGACGGTGTGATGATCGGCCGGGCGACGTATGGCCGCCCGTGGATATTCCGTGAGGTGAAGCACTTCATGGCTACGGGTGAAGTTATGCCGCAGCCCTCGGTCGTGGAGCGTGTGGCCATAGCCAAGGAGCATCTCGCCAAGTCGATCGAGATCAAGGGCGAGCGTGTCGGGGTGCTGGAGATGCGGCGCCATCTGTCTAACTACTTCAAGGGGTTGCCGGATTTCAAGTCTACACGCTTGAAGCTGGTGACGCTGAACGATCCTGCGGAGCTGATGGATGTCATCGACTCGATTGCCGAGCGCTGGGGCGACTGCGATATGGGAGCGGCCGTGCCGCCGCCGCTGGCACACGATATATGATGGGGCGGGTAGCGTGTGTGAACGCCGAGTGTCAATATGCGGCCGAAATATTTTTGTTTCGGCCGTCTTTTTATATATTTGCCGCTGAAACATACATCGATAATAGCGAACAGGACTATGGACAAATTACGAGGATTCGGAATATCGGCATTCATGGCGCTTGCTGCGTTCGGATGCTTCGGGTGCGGGCACCGTTCTGCGACGGTTGGAACGTTAAATGGAGAGAGTGTGGAGGCACCGGCTGGTGATTCGGTCGTTACGGTGCGCGGGCGTCTGACCATAGCCCATGAGGTGCGGTCGTTCACGGCCGAAGGAGACAGCGTGGAGTATTGGGTCGTCGACAAGAGCGGGGACTTGATACCCCGATATACGGAGGTGACGGGCGACAAGGCTAAGGTCGGCGGTACGGTGTATGCCGAACTCGAGGTCGAGCCGCGCGGATACAGCGACGAGGGTTTCGCGGCCGAATATGCGGGTGTATATTGGGTGCGGCGTGTTGTGTCTGTGAGAAAATATTAACCGTGGTTATTCTTTAACCATATAAACATTCTAATAAAAACTGTCTTATGAAGAAAGGAAAGATGTTTTTCGCAGGTGCGGCGGCCGTTATGACCTTCGTACTCGCATCGTGCGGTGGTGCCGCAGTCGAAGGTACGTGGGTTGAGCCCATCCCCGGGATGGATGGAGAGCAGGGTTTCTCACTTGAAAAGGGCGGACGTGCCGAGTCGGTCAATATGGCCACCCTCAAATATGAGACATGGAGCCGTAAGGGTGATTGTTTGGTGCTGACGGGGCAGAGCATAGGCAACGGACAGACGTTGCAATTCACCGATACGCTGCGCATCGTGAAGGTCGATTCGGACAATCTGGTTGTCGAGCGTGGCGGCACAACATCGACATTCCGTCGGAAATAGTCTTTGCGACGTGAGCGTCGGACTCAGACTATACATACACACATAAAATTATCGGCCGTAATCCGTCAGGGATTGCGGCCGATAATTATTTGTGCTGCGCAGGAGCCTTTATTGTTCGGGTGCGGGCGCTACGAACATTGCCGAGCGTTTCTTCTTGAGCACCTTTGCCACGGCGTCGCATACCATAGGCTCCATTACCGTGCGGTAGCATACGAGGTTGGGATGGCATGTGTCACCGCTCCATTTGGGTGGCAGGCCGCCCTTCTCGTCGGTCAGGGCAGGGTAGTAGTTCAGGAAGTGGATCTTGTTGGCCTTGGCGTACGCCTCGATCATCTTGTTCAGGTCGCGGATCTTCTGCGCGGGCTCGATTTCGGGCCGCCATCCGAACTTCGATGTGGGGGTTATCGAGCAGAGGATGACCTTGATGCCGTGGGCCTTTGCCAGCTCGCACATCGAGATTATATTGCCCAGCGTGTTTTCGGGCGAGATGTAACCGTTGTTCTGGGCCACATCATTGGTGCCCGAGAGAATCACTACGGCCTCGGGCTTGAGGTCGATAACGTCGCGGCGGAAGCGCACGAGCATCTCGGACGATGTCTGGCCGCTGATGCCGCGCCCTACGAAGTTGTTCTTGGCGAAGAAGTCGGGATCCATGCGCGCCCAGTTGTCGGTGATGGAGTTGCCCATGAATACTACGTCGGGAGATTGTTCGATTGCGGCGTTGGCCTCGGCGTAACGGCCGAAGTTGGCCCAATCCTTTTGTTGTGCGGCGGCGCATACGGCCGTGGCAATCAATACGACAGAAAGAAAAAAGCGTTTCATAAGTATGGTTTATTGTAGTAGTCGTTGTGCAGTGATCACAAATGTACAAAAATCTAAGCTAATGTGTGGTATATTTACCCCGAAATCGTTAAATTTGCACTCCGTAAATAATTCATGCTGCAAATACCATAATGGAGAACTTCACACCTACCGCTTATACGCTCAAGTGTGTGGCTACGGGCCACGAATTCGACGATGCGGGTTGGACGCTCGAATACAAGTCCTGCACCGAACCCTCGCTCATAAGAACCATCTACGCAAAGAAACAGCTCGGGGTCAAGGACGACAGCTACGGACTCTATAAATTCTGCGACTGGCTTCCCGTCAACCGCATGTTGAAGGGCTCGGCTGCTCCCGTCACCTATCGCAGTGAGGGTCTGGCGCGCCATCTGGGGCTCGACAGCCTCTACATCACGCTCAACGGATACTATCCCGAGCGCGGTGCCGCGATGACTACCTGCTCGTTCAAGGAGACCGAGGCGTACAGCGTGTGCGGACGTACCGATCCGAATGAAGACCGCATATTGGTAGTGGCTTCGGCCGGAAATACGGCCCGTGCATTTGCCAAGGTATGCTCGGAGAACAACATACGGCTGTTGCTGTCGGTGCCTGCCGACAACCTCTCGGCCATGTGGTTTGACAAACCGCTTGCTCCGTGCGTGAAGCTCATAGCGTGTGAGCGCGGCGGCGACTATTTCGATGCCATACGTCTGGGTGACATGCTGCTCAAGTCGCCCCGATTCTATGCCGAGGGCGGGGCCAAGAATGTGGCGCGCCGCGACGGTATGGGCACTACGGTGCTCTCGGCCGTCACGACCATAGGCCGCATCCCCGACTATTATTTCCAAGCCGTCGGCAGCGGTACCGGCGCCATCGCGGCATGGGAGGCAAACATGCGTCTTATAGAGGATGGACGCTTCGGCAGCAACATGATGCATCTTATGGTTTCGCAGAATGCGCCCTTTGTGCCCATGTACGATGCATGGCGGGCCGACTCGCGCGAGTTGTTGCCGTACGAGGCAGACAAGGCGCGCCGCGACGTGTCGATCATAGATGCCAAGGTGTTGTCGAACCGCAAGCCGCCTTACAGCCTGCGCGGCGGATTGTACGATGCGCTCAAGGCTACGGACGGCGATGTGCTCACGGCAACGAACGCTCAGGTGCGCAAGGCGCTGCGTCTGTTCGAGGAGACGGAGGGCATAGATATACACCCTGCAGCGGGTGTGGCGTTGGCTTCGCTCATAAAGCAGGTGGCCGACGGCAAGATCGCACGCGATGCATGCATCATGCTCAATATCACAGGTGCCGGCGAGAAACGTTTCCGAGAGGAACATGAGCCTGTACATCTCGAGCCGTCGTGCATCTTCCCGCTCGATGTCGATGCCGACAAGGTCGTAGCCGATGTGGAGGCTCTGTTCGACTAAGGTGTTTCGATAGTTTTAATTGCAGAGACAATGTTATATCCGATAAGATTTATTCCCCGCCTCAAAGAGAGGCTGTGGGGCGGACACGAATTGCTTGCCAAGGCCAAGGCCGGCAAGGCGCAGCATGTCGATCCGACGAAGGCGTACGGCGAAAGTTGGGAGCTGTCGGCCGTTCCGGGGGACGTGTCGGTCGTAGCCAACGGCTTCCTGAAGCGCAACAACCTCGAGGAGATTATCGAGGTATATATGGGCAATCTCATAGGCGACAAGATTTACGACCGCTACGGATTGACTTTCCCGCTTCTAATCAAGAGCCTCGACTGTCACGATGTATTGTCGGTACAGGTGCATCCCGATGACGAACTTGCTGCCGAGCGCCATAACTCTTACGGCAAGACCGAGATGTGGTACGTCGTGAACCGCACTCCCGGTGCAGCGTTGTACGTGGGTTTCAAGGATACGTCGATTACGCGCGAGGAGTACATCGCAGCCGTAAACGAGGACCGTCTGCCCGAACTTTTGAACCGTGTGGAGGTTGAGCCCGGTGATGTGTTCTTCATTCCGGCAGGTACGGTACACGCGTTGGGCAAAGGTATCGAGGTAGTGGAGATACAACAGACATCCGACATCACATACCGTATATACGATTGGAACCGTGTCGATGCGCAGGGGCATTCGCGCGAGCTTCATACGGCTCTGGCTGTCGATGCCATAGACTTTGCGCGTGATGGAGCCTCGTGCCACATGCGCTACCATGCCGAGAAGAACCGTCCCGTGACATTGGTTGACTGCCCGTATTTTACCACGCGTCTCGTGGAGTTGGACGGTCATGTGGAGCGTGATTGCGATGATCTGGATTCGTTCATCCTCTATATATGCGCCGAGGGTGAGGCTGATGTGCGTATGGGTGAGAATTGCGAACACCTCTCGCCGCTCGATCTGGTCATGATACCCGCCGAGGCCGACAGCGTCGAGATTGAAGGGCACGGCAAACTGCTCGAGGTCTATATAAAATAGCATTTGAAACAGTCTTGTTTGACGAATTATACAGCGGAGGAAATATTTCGATATTTCCTCCGCTGCTTTTGGGTATTATTCGCCGATAAAAACCGAAGGCTTGTGTCGTATTTGCACAAGCCTTCGATTGTCGTTTGCCGATATTTGTATTGCCTAAGGTGGCATCAGGCATTTTGCCATCTTGTTTGCGGCGCGGCATCAATGCGGCACCAGCCCAAGAACTATTTACGGGCCTCTTCGTTGTCCTTTTCGGCCTTCTCGTCGCCCTCCCAGTCGAACATCTCGAAGTTGCGTTTCCCGCCCAGCGAGAAGCGCGTATAGGTGATCGGAAGCCCCATTTGCAGAAAGCGCGCCTCGTATGCCGTCTTGACCGAAAGTGTCTCATCGGCATATCCCGTACCGTATATGTCTCGGTTCGAAACCTCGCACGGCAGCCCGAAGCGACGTATCACCTCGTTCGTATATTCATACAGGTGCTGCGAGTCGGTCTTGAGATTGATCCACCCGTCCTCACGCAGGAAACGAGCGTAGTATTCGAGGAATAGGGGCGATGTGAGGCGTTTCTTTGCGCGGCGTGTCTTTAGTTGCGGGTCGGGAAAGGTGATCCATATCTCTGATACCTCGCCCTCGGCAAAGAACGAGTCGATAAACTCGATACGCGTGCGCAGGAAACCGACGTTGTCCATGCCTCGTTCGGTTGCCGTCTTCGCACCGCGCCACATGCGGGCGCCCTTTATGTCGACGCCTATGTAGTTGTATTGCGGATTCCGGTCCGCCAGTGCGATCGTATATTCGCCCTTGCCGCAGCCGAGCTCGAGTATGATGGGGCGGTCGTTGGCAAAGAAATCGCAGTTCCAATGCCCCTTGAGCGGATGATCCTTGTGAAATATATCCTCGAAAGATGGTTGTACGAGGCATTTGAAGGTGAGATTCTCGGCGAATCTTTTCAGTTTGTCTTTTCCCACGGCAAAGGTCTCTCTCTGTTGTTTGATCTATTGTATTACGGGTTGAAATGTCACTCCGGCGGCCTCCACTTCGGAAACGGGTTCACTCGGCGTAAGGGTGACGGTATAGGCGCCTTTACGGCTCAGACGTACGCGGCGGCGGTATGGCACCTCCACATCCTTGCCGTATGCGTCGGCCGATACGGTGTCCTTGTCGACAACGGCGAGTGCCACCTGCTCGCGCATGCGCATCGAGTCGGGTGAGAGTATCTCGATGTCGAACGATATGTGCTCCATGTCGAATCGCGGCGATACGTGCAGTACAACCGACATGTCGTAGAGCGACGTTGTGTCGATATTCTCGTAAGCCACCGTGACGGGCTGATCCCATCGGCTGCTGTCGACATCGGCCATCGCCACACGGCACGGCTCCATGCCGCATGCCACACACGCAGTCATGGATATGGCGGCGAGCGTCGGTCTGAGGATATTTATATGTCGTTTGGCGCTATACACAAGTGTGTATGGTTTACTCCTCCTTGTTGCCTTGCGGCTGTTGCTTGCGGGCATCATTGCGTTCGCGACGTTCTCTGCGCCGCGGTGCACCGTTTTCGCGTTCGGGTTTGTCTGTGTTGCTGCCGTTGTCCGGGTTGTCGGTACGGCGTCCGGCTGACTGTCCCTGCGTGCCCGGCTGTCCCTGTGCATGACGGCCGCGGCGTCTGTCGCCACGGCGGCGCGGCGCCTCTCCGTCCGAGGAACGGTTCTCTCGCTGCGCCGGCTGCTTGTTATCGCTGCCGACGGTGTCGTTCGCTGTCTGTCGTTCGGCTCGTGCGGGGCGGTTGCGTCGTTCGTTACGGTTGCGTCCGTTATTGTTGCCCCCGTTGCCACCTTTGGCCTGTTCGTCATTTGCCGGGGTTTTCTCGTCGCCTTGAGGTTGCGGGTTGTCAGACGGCGCCTTATCCTGTCGCCGCTGATCTTTGCGGCCACGGTTCTTGCGGCGTTTGCCGAGATTGTCGAAACGCGTTATGCTGTCCTCGCCCGTACGGAACGTGGGCTCCTCCATAACCGGGGCCTCATCCTTGTCGACTATCGAGTCGACCTTCTTGCCGACACGGTTGGCTGCGATGATCTCGCGTACGCGGGATACGGGTATGGTCACGACGTTGGCCATAGCATCCTTGCTGCTGCTGAAGGTCATGGTGTGGGCCAGAATGTCGGTCTTGACAAGATAGTAGTCGCCGTCGATGGCCTGAAGGGGATCCTTTACACGCGGTATCGACTGCCGCGCGTCGGCATAGGAGTCGTACTCGTACATAAGGCAGCACTTGAGCTTCGAGCACTGTCCTGCCAGCTTCTGCGGGTTGAGCGATATGTCCTGCACACGTGCGGCGTTGGTGGTGACGCTCGAGAAGTTCGAAACCCATGAGGCGCAACACAACTCGCGTCCGCAGGCGCCGATGCCGCCTATACGTCCCGCCTTCTGACGCGCACCGATCTGCTTCATCTCGATGCGTATGTGGAATCGCTCGGCGAAGACCTTGATCAGCTCGCGGAAATCGACACGGCCCTCGGCTATGTAGTAGAATATGGCCTTTATCTTGTCACCTTGATACTCCACGTCGCCGATCTTCATGTCGAGACCCATCTCGGCCGCGATCTGGCGAGCCTGTATCATGGTGTCGTGTTCGAGCGATATAGCCTCCTGCCAGCGCTCGATGTCGTATGGTTTTGCCTTGCGGTATATCTTCTTGTACTCGCCGTTGAAGGGGGTGAAGCCCGTGCGGCGTATCTGTTTGGCCACCATGTCGCCCGTGAGCGATACGATACCTATGTCGTGTCCGGGCGATGCCTCAACGGCCACGATATCGCCCCGTTTGAGATTGAGGTGGTTGACATTCTGATAGTACGAGCGGCGCGTATTCTTGAAGCGCACCTCGTATATGTCGGTGGGTATGTTGTCGGGATATGGATCCAACCACGGCGTCTCGTGGAGCTTGAAGCACCCCTCGACCTGCTCGACCTTGAGTTCGGGGCCGCAGTCGCAAAGGCAGAAGCCGCGTCCCATTTCGGGTATATGTTTTTTAGAACAACTCATCTGTATGCAAAAAATTTGTGTAAATATATGAAAAATATTTCACATATCGGCTAATATCCGTCGCTCTTTGGTCCCGAGGCCTTGCTTGTAAGATGTGCGGGTGTCGGTCAGATGGTCTTCGTCGAGGATGATGCTATGCGTTTTTCGAGTGAGACCATGTCGCGGCGCAGGCGGCGTATGGTCAGCACGGCACAGCACGTAAGTCCGGCTATGAGACCCAGAATCAGACCTTCGGCTCCCAATCCGGCGGGAAAAGCGAGCAGGTATCCGGCCGGAATGTTTATCAGCACATACGATACGAATACGATGGGCATGATGACGCGTACGTCCTGCAGACCACGCAGGGCGCTTATGGAGAGTGTCTGCAGGCAGTCGGGTATCTGGAAGAGCGATATGAATATGAGCAGTGTCCCCGTAAGTTCTATAACCTGCAGGTTTGACGAGAAGAGTGCAGGTATGGTGTAGCGGAAGGCGACGAAGCATACGGCGGCCGTGATGCACCATACGAGTCCGAGATGGTAGGCCGAATATACCGTACGCCGCAGGCGGTCGAAGTCGCCGCGGCCGAATATGTGCGAGCATAGGATCGTGTTGGCCGAGCCTATGGCCACGACTATCATGAACGTCACCTGCATCATGTTGGTGCATATCTGGTATGCGCTGATGGCGTGCGCACCGAATGACAGCACGAGAATGTTGGTGACGACGAATGCGCTGGCCTCCATGAACATGTGGAAGGCTATCGGAATTCCTACTTTAAGTATCTCCCACATCGTGCGAAGGCGTATTGCCGCACGGTCGAAGTCGTGTATGAAGCTCTTGAAGCGGGGACTCAGGAGGACATATCCGCCGATCATGGCACACATGCAGCATCGGGCCACGAAGGTGGCGACACCGGCACCGACGGCACCCATAGGTTCGATGCCGAACTTGCCGAATATGAGGACCCAGTTTAGGAATATGTTTATCAGGTTGCACGATATGATCACCACCATTGCAATGCGGGTGTTGCCTATGCCCTCGAGGAACTGCTTGAAGGTACAGAAGATGATCACGGGGATCATACCCCAGATGAGCGTATCGTAATAGGGCAGAGCCGCCTCGATGACCTCGGAGACGGATGCGTCGCCGCCCGAGCCTATCATCACGGCCCCCATCCACCGCATCAGCGGCCGTACGGCGATGAGTAGGGCCGATGTGGCGATTCCGGCAAGTGTGAAGAGTACGAGGCCGTTCTGAAGCAGGTGCGCAGCGTGGCGTTGGTCTCCGCGTGCGAAGTGTTCACCCACAAGAGGCGTCAGACCGAAGGCCAGACCCATGGCCGAGATGAATATGATGTAGAATATGCTTGTGCCGAACGATACGGCAGCCAGCGGTGTGGGGTCGTCACCCCCGTACCATCCGACCATGGCCGTGTCGGCAAGCTGCACGGTGATCTGTCCCACCTGTGACAGTATGACGGGCATGGCCAGCCGCAGATTCTCCTTGTAATAGGGAACGTATGTTTTCAATGAGATCATAGCGGCCGCAAATGTAGTAAAAAATCACTGGATGTCGTTTGTTGCGGCTGAGATATGGGTGCAAGGGCGTGTATGGTCTGGTTGTATTTTGCATGTATGAAAAAAACGTTTGCAGGCGCAGTGCCCGCAAACGATTGTCTTCTCCTGTAACCTCCGCCAAGGATCAGAACGCCTCGTTGACGTTGAAGATGAAGCCGCTTGTACGTTTTCCGAAGCCGTAGTCGATACGTATGTTTACGCGGTGCTTGAACTCCCAGCGAAGCCCCACGCCGTACGTTGGCAGCATGTTGCGCCAGTTGAACTCGCGGAAGCTGGGGAAGACTGTTCCGCAGCCGCCCCAGACGGTGCCTCCGATACGTTTGTAGATACGTTGCCGCAGCTCGACCTGACATGAGACTATGTTGTTGTCGATATACCGTCCCGCGTAGTAGCCGCGCATGCGGGTGCTGCCGCCAAGCTGCTCACGCAGAATCCACGGCGTATCCTTGCCGTTGAAACGCCCGTAGAGATCGGTGGCGATGATGCCGCTCTCCCACAGACGGTGGTAGGTGTCGAAAATAAGGGTTGTGCGTGCCAGCGTCTTGTCGTACGAGGAGATAAACTGCGGGTAGAGCGTAACCTCGGCCATGGCATATATTCCCTTTTGCGGGTTTGGAATGAAGTCTCGGCTGTCGTATTGCAGCGAAAACCCTATGCCGGTAAAGGTGTATGAGTGGGCCTGACCCTGAAGATATGAGGGATTGTCGATCTTGATTATGTTCGCATACGATACCTCGCTCCGGACACCGAGCAGCAGTCGGTCAACCATGCGGTAGAGATATTGTATGTCGACCATGACCTTGCGGCGTGTATAGTTCGTGGCGGGATTGTCGGCACAGGCCGCGTAGTCGATACCCCACAACTCGGCTGGTTGGCAAACGATATCTCGTACGACAGGCGCGAACGGTTACCCTTGAAATAGTTGTTGCCGCCGAGGGCTATAACGTATAGTCCCGATACGGAGATGTTGCCCATGATGTTGACGTCCGAAGGCTTCATTATGGAGTCCGTACGGTCGAGACGGTAGAGTCCCGAGGCAAGGCCGCCGATGCCGAAACTCGCCTCACGCGTGTAGGACGGTGAGATTATGAAACTCACGTCGAACTTCTTGTCGAAGGTATGGTCTTCGTTGCCCTTGAAGAGCTTGTGCCAATAACTCGTACGTTTCTTCGGCTGATCGCCGTCGGCCGCTGAATCGGTCGGCATTGCCGTCTGGAGCGTATCGGCCGCGAGAGTGATGGTGTCGGCTCCGTTCAGGGTGTCGCATGCGGGACGCAGCGTCGAGGGCATACGCTCCCGCAGGGTGAGGTTGCGCGACGCGGTGTGTGGAAGATCTTTGTCCCCGTCGTGCGATGTGCGCGCGTAAGCAGGCACTGTCGAGAGAAGCAGTAATGCAACGATAAGAATGTTTCTCATGCCAAATGTTTCCGTGCGTTAAAAACTGCGCAAATATATGACAAAAAAGCGATGTAGCAAAAATCATGACCAAGCAGTAGACCTATCGGATATTTTTGATCCCGAAGCGGTGGAAATGACTGAGATATGTTTTCTTGCCGAGTAGCCGGCACCGCCGACTGCCTTGCGTATAGGCATGTCGGCGTATTCTGCCCCCAAGGCGCATGCCGGCGGTAAGGACCCGGTATCCGTGACAACGGGCATATAATGCATCGTGAAATTTGTGGTTTCGGGTCGCATGCGGTATCTTTGTAAAGCGGCGGAAGCTTCCGCTCCAAATATGTAAATGAAGAAATACTAATTCAGTTTATCGCATGATCACCACAAAACGTGTAAAAGGTCTTCTTGCCGCCGGCATCTGTATTTTTTGCTGTACGGCGTTGAGCCGTTGCGGCGGCACGGCCTCCGATACCGAAGGCGGAGAAGCTCTGCAGCCGGTACCATTCCAAAAAGTGAAGATAGAGGACAACTTCTGGCTCCCGCGCCTCAAAACGCAGAAGCATACGCTTGTGCCCTTTGCACTGGGCAAGACCGAGCCGGCCGTGGAGAATCTCCGGCGTGTCGGGGCATACCTGCGGGGAGAGAAGACCGAAGGTCTGCTGCCGTTGGCACGTTACGTGGCTTCCGACCTGTTCAAGGTTATGGAGGGAGCGGCTTACCTGCTCACCGTCGAGCCCGATGAGGAGCTGGAGCGTCGCATGGATGAGATAATCGATATCATCGTTGCGGCACAGGCTCCCGACGGTTATCTCTACGAATCGCATATCATGGGGTCGGCCATGGTAAACAGCGCGCCGCCGTGGGGGGTGCCCCAGCAGTTCAGGCTGTCCGGCTGCAGCTCCAGCTCCACCGTGGCCGTGCCGTCGTCCACGGCGGTGACCTTCATATGATTATACTGGCTGAAGGGCTCCGCCCCGGGGCCCTCCGCCGAATGCAGCAATTTCTGCCTCAGTTCTTCGGTCATAGGTCGCTCACTCCGCCGCTGCCAGCAGCCGGCGGGTATATTCCTCCTTCGGATGGTCAAATAGCTCCTCCACCGGCCCCTGCTCCACGATGCGCCCCTGGTGCATCACCAGGCACCGGTCGCAGATCTCGTAAACCACGTTGAGGTCGTGGGAGATAAACAGATAGGAAATGCCCAGTTCCCGGCGCAGCCGGGCGATCAGCTGCAAAATCTGCGCCTGGATGGTCACGTCCAGGGCCGACACGGCCTCATCGGCCACGATCAGCTGGGGGTGCACGATCAGGGCCGCGCCGATGCACACCCGCTGCCGCTGTCCGCCGGACAGCTGATGGGGCAGCCGGTCCCGGCACTCCGGGTCCAGGCCCACCAGCTCCATGGTCCGCTCCACCCGGCGGGCGATCTCCTCCTTGCCGTACTTCCCGTAAATGCGCAGAGGCTCGGCCAGAATCCAGCCCACGGTGCGGCTGGGGTTCAGGCTGCTGGCCGGGTCCTGGAACACCATCTGGGGCCGCTTGGTGAAGTGGGTCACCGTGCCGGTATAGTCCGGCACAAAGCCCAGAATGGTCCGGGCCAGGGTGGTCTTGCCGCTGCCGGATTCCCCCACCAGGCCCAGAATCTCCCCCCGGTGCAGATCAAAGCTCACGTCATGGAGCACCTGCCGGCGCTTTCTGCGGCCGATGGTGCCGGAGGGCCGGTACCACACGTTCAGGTCACGGACCTGCAGAACAAGGTCCTGGCTCATAGCTTCCTCCTTGTGGGAATGGCGGCAATCAGCCGCTGGGTATAGGGGGCCTGGGGGTGGAAAAAGATGTCCTCCACCGGTCCGGACTCCACGATGTGTCCCTTCTCCATCACCGCCACCCGGGTGCACAGCTTCCGCACCACCGCCAGGTTGTGGGAAATAAACAGAATGGACATGCCCCGCTCCCGGTTCAGGCGGCGCAGCAGTTCCAGTATCTGGGCCTGGATGGTCACGTCCAGGGCCGTGGTGGGCTCGTCCGCCAGCAGCAGCTTCGGCCGGGGCAGGATGGCCGCCGCGATCATGGCCCGCTGCAGCATGCCGCCGGACAGCTCATGGGGATACTTCCGGTATACCTCCTCCGCCTCCGGCAGGTCCACGTCCCGCAGGGCCTGCAGGGCCAGCTCCCGCCGCTTTCCCGGCGGCAGGTCCGTGTGCACCCGCAGGCACTCCTCCACCTGGGGTCCGATGCGCATGGTGGGGTCCATGGCGCTCATGGGCTCCTGGAACACCACGCAGATGTCCCGGCCCTGGATGCTGCGCAGGGTATCGCCGCTGCTGGTCAGCAGGTCCCGCCCGTCCAGCAGAATCTGGCCCCGGAAGGCCGCCTGCTCCGGCCGCAGCAGACCGGAGATCATCATGGCCGTGACGGTTTTGCCGCTGCCGGATTCACCCACCAGGCCCACGATCTCGCCGTCGCCCACCGTCAGGTCGATGCCCCGCACCGCCTCGTGGTCCGACCCATGAAACTGCACGTGCAGATCCCGGATCTCCAGCATACCGTCACCTCCCCCATTCCTTTTGCTGCAGGCCCTCGCCCAGCAGGCTGACGCCTAAAATCAGCAGCACGATCACGCCGCCCACCGTCAGCATATACCAGGGGGCCCTGGCCATATAGCTCTGGGACTCGGACAGCATATACCCCAGGGACACGTCCGGGGGCTTCACGCCGATGCCCAGATAGCTCATGCTGGCCTCCGCCAGCACGGCGTTGTTAAACCCGATCACCAGCGTCGGCAGGAGCACCTGCCGGGTGTTGGGCAGAATATGCAGAAACATAATGCGCAGATGCCCCGCTCCCATGAGCCGGGCGCTTTTGACATAGTTCATCTCCCGGTGCCGGGCAAATTCGCTGCGGATGACCCGGGCATAGCTGGGCACAAAGGCGACGCCCAGGGCCAGGATCACGTTGTACTTGCCGAACCCCAGCAGCGAGATGAACACCAGGGCCAGCAGGATGCTGGGGAACGCCGTCACCGCGTCGTTGACGCGCATCAGCGCCTCGTCCAGCCAGCCGCCGAAATAGCCGGTAAAGGCCCCCACCAGGGTGCCCGCCGCCGCGCCGATGCACACGGTGGCGGCGCTGATGAAGAAGGTGGTGCCCGCCCCGGCCAGCACCCGGCTGAAAATGTCCCGGCCGAAGTTGTCCGTGCCGAACAGGTGCCGCAGGCACGGGGCCAGGAATTTTTCGCTGCCGGACATGGCCGTGGGGGAATAGGGGGTCCACACGCAGCCCACCAGGGCCAGGGCCGCCATCAATCCGGTGAGGATCAGCCCCGTCCGCAGATAGTGATTCTTTTTTTCGTTCAGCAGCAAGGCCCGCTCCCACCTTTCTTTTTCCGATTTGTCACGTCAGCCGCAGCCGGGGGTCCAGCCGCTGGTTGATCAGGTCCGCCAGCAGATTCACCAGCACCACCCAGAAGGCCACGATCACCACCACCGCCTGCACCACGGGATAGTCCCGGTTGGCGATGGAGGTCAGCAGCATCCGGCCCAGCCCCGGCAGGGAGAATACCTGCTCGATGACCACGGAGCCGGCCACAATGTCCGCCACGGTCATGGCCAGAAACGACACCACCGGCCCCATGGCATTGCGCAGCACATGGCGGTACAGGGTAGCCCGGTCGCTGTTGCCCCGGCTGTGGGAGGTGCGGACATAGTCCTTCTGCAGCTCCGACAGAATGGACGAGCGCAGCATCTTCACCGTCATAGCCACCCTGGGCAGGGCGATGGACACGGCCGGGAACAGAAAATACCACAGGCTGCCGCCGAAGTTGTCGCCGGGGGAAACATAGTTTCCCGGCACGAACCACCGCAGCACCAGGCCGAACACATAGGTCAGCAGGATGCCCGTCACAAAGGCCGGGATGGCCATGAGCACCTGGTTCACGGCGGTCATGGCCCGGTCCAGCCGCCCTCCGGCGTGGCGGGCGGTGAAAATGCCCAGGGGGATGGAAAAGGCCAGGATCAGCACAAAGGACATCCCCGTCAGAAGCCCCGTCACCGGCAGCTTCCCCGCCAGCATGGACGACACCGGCATTTTATAGCTGTAGGACGTGCCGAAGTCCCCCCTCAGGGCCCCCAGCACCCACTGGACATACCGCTCTAAAAACGGCCGGTCCAGTCCCATTTCCGCCCGCAGGGCGGCGATGCGCTCCGGGGTGGCCTCGGTACCCAGCAGCTTCACCGCCGGGTCCCCGGGGATCACCTGGAACGCCAGAAACGCCAGAAAAGAGACGATGACCATGGTCAGCAGCATCAGTCCGATTTTCTTGGCCGCGTATTTCATGGTCATCGCCTCTTTCAATTCAGTATAACGTTACCGCTGGGTCAGATAGACCGTGGACAGGTCCAGCACATAGATGGGATAGAACTTCAGTCCCCCCAGATCCTGCCGCATGGCCACCAGGTCGCACAGGTCCTGGATATACACGTTGGCGGCGGTGTCCGCCAGCATGGACTCCATCTGCTTGTACAGATCCGTCTGAGTGGCCTCGTCCTGGGCGTTGATAGCCTGCTGGAACAGGGTGTCATAGGCGGGGTTATTATAGTTGATGAAGTTCTTGCCGTAGTCGGAGGTGAACCGCTCCAGCATGGCCCGGGCGGTCATATTGGCGGCGTCCACGCCCACCACCGTGGCCTGGAACTGGCGGCCGTTATAGATGGTGTCCAGCCAGGTGCTCCATTCCACCGGCTGGATGGTCACGTTGATCCCCGCCTCCCGCAGCTGCTCGGCCACCACCTCGGCGGTGTCCATATGGGGCTGATAGTTGTTGGGAACGGAGATGGTCATGTCGAAGCCGTCGGGATACCCGGCCTGGGCCAGCAGCTCCTTGGCCTTGGCCACGTCGTGGGGATACTTATCCACCAGCTCCGGCAGGAAATACTTGGTGAATGCGGGATAGATGCTGCTGCCCACGGCGGTGCCGTGGCCGTCGGCCACCATGTCCATGATGCCCTGCCGGTCGATGGCATAGCACAGGGCCTGGCGCACCAGCTGGTTGTCAAAGGGCTTGGCCTGGTTGTTCAGATAGATGGCCTGCACCAGGTTCATGGTGCCCTCCAGCACCTGGAAGTTCTGGTTCAGCTGGGAGGCCTGGGCGGAGGTCAGGTGGGCGCACAGGTCGATGGACCCGCCGTTCAGGTTCATCACCAGAGCGTCGGCATTTTCGCAGATTTTATAGGTGACCTTGTCCAGCCACGCCGGGGCGCCCCAGTAATCCTCGAACCGCTCCATGACGAAGTCCTGCTGGGGGGTCCGGGACACGAACTTGAAGGGGCCGGTGCCCACCGGAGCCGTGTCCTGATTTTCATAGTCCGCGGGAATGATGGCGGCCGTCATATAGCTGATGAACTCCAGGTCCCGCTGTGCGATGGTAACGGCAACGGTCTTTTCGTCCAGGGCCTCGACACTCTTGACAGCAGAAAACGCCGCTACCAGAGGCTTCTCCTGACCCTCCGGCACAGCGGCGCAGCGATTGATGGAATATACAACATCCTCTGCGGTCACTGTCTGGCCGTTGTGGAACTTCACTCCCTCACGAAGCGTGAAGGTATAGGTGGTTCCATCCTCGGACAGCGTGTATTTCTCCGCCACAGCGGGGATCATTTCGCCGTCGGAATTGGGCTTCACCAATCCCTCGAAGATGTTGAACAAGACCTCTCTGGTTCCTGCGGCCACCGTCTGGTGGGGGTCAAGACTGTCGTCCAGGTCCTGGGCGATGCCAACGGTGATCTCGCCACCCTTGACCGGTTCGCCCGTTTTGCCGTTATTTCCTTGTCCGCCGGGGTCCTTGCTGCCGTCTCCGCATCCCGGGAGTACGGCGCCGACCATTACCAGCGCCAGGAAAAGAGCCAATAGTTTCTTCTTCATAGCTTTCTCCTTTTTCCTTGCCGCGACCTTGGCGGCAAGCCAGAAATAATGGTGTCAGGCGGCAGTGCGGACAGGCCCCGCCGCCCCTATTCAATTGTCGAAGTGGACTGTACCACATTTCCCCGTGGATTGCAAGGGCTTTTCGCAACTTTTCTCCCGGAATGTGAAAATTTTATCCATCTGCCGCCGTTTTCCCGGTTTTTTCCGCCGGTGGAGGGGTCTGCCTCCGGAACACAACATTGTGCACAATGACGTGCCATTTCCTCTGGGGAAAATATGGCGTCTGAGGGGGTTGTTTTGTGCAAATTGTGGTGTTATACTGTGCAATTGCGTGCCAGTATATTTTGGATAAGAGGTGTGTTTCATGGAAGCGACGCAAAAAAAGAGCGCCCTGTCCGTCAACATGACGGAAGGCTCCCTGTGGAAAAACATGCTGCTGTTCAGCCTGCCCCTGATGCTGACCCAGGTGCTGGAGGTGCTGTTCAACCTCAGCGACGTGGCCATTGCCGGCAAGTTCGCGGACTACCGGGCGCTGGGAGCCGTGGGCTCCACCACGCTGCTGGTGTCGCTGTTCACGGGACTGCTGATCGGCATGGGCAGCGGCGTCAACGTGGCGGTGGCCCGGGGCCTGGGCATGGGGGATAGGCAGCGGGTGGAAAAAACCGTCCACACGTCCTTTGTGCTGTGCGCCGCCATCGGCGTGGTGCTGTGCCTGATCTGTGTTCTGCTGGCCCGGCCCATGCTGGCCCTGCTGCACACCAAGGACGAGCTGATGGACGGGGCCGTGCTGTATCTGAAGATATACGCCCTGAGTATGCCGGCCATGGCCGTGTACAACTGCGGCAACGGCATCATGAGCGCCGTGGGCGACACCCGGCGGCCTCTGCTGTATCTGTCCGTTGCCGGTGTGCTGAACGTGGTTCTGAACCTGTTCTTTGTGATCCGCTGCCACATGGCCGCCGAGGGCGTGGCCATCGCCAGCGTCATCGCCCAGTGCCTGTCGGCCCTGCTGATCGTGCTGCACCTGCTGCGGCGGAAGGACGCCTGCCGCCTGGAGCTGCGCCGCCTCCGGGTCCATCCCCAGGAGGCCCGGCGGGTCCTGGCCATCGGCATCCCCACGGGGCTGCAGAACGCCATTTTCGCCGTGGCCAACCTGTTTGTCCAGGTGGGCCTGAACTCCTTCGACGCCGTCACGGTGTCCGGCAGCTCCGCCGCCGCCAACGCCGATACCCTGCTGTTTAACATGATGGCGGCCTTCTATACCGGCTGCGCCAGCTTCGTCAGCCGGAACTGGGGCGCCGGCAAAACCGAGCGCATCGTCAAAAGCTATCTGGTGAGTATGTGCTACGCCGCCGGGGTGGGGGCCCTGTGCGGCATCCTGCTGCTGTTTTTCGGCCGGAGCTTCCTGGGCCTGTTTGCCAACGAGACGGAGGTCATCGACGCGGGTATGCAGCGGCTGCGGATCATGAGCTTTTCCTATGTGGTGTCCCCGCTGATGGACGCCAGCATCGCCGCCTCCCGGGGCATCGGCAAAAGCGTAGGCCCCACGGTGATCGTTATTCTGGGCTCCTGCGTGTTCCGGGTCATCTGGGTATACACCGTGTTCGCCTGGCTGGGCACCATCACCTCCCTGTATCTGCTGTATATCTTCTCCTGGGCCATCACCGGCGCCGCGGAGATCGTCTATTTCCGCCGCAGCTATCAAAAGGTCATCCTGGCGGCCCAGAGCTGGTAAAGACTTCTGCGGCCCGCTGCGCAGGGCTGGACTTGTTGACAAGTTAAAAAACCGGGACGCTGCGGCGTCCCGGTTTTTTTGCGAAATGGTCAATTAAATAGGGCTTATTCCTGGTCCAGGACCAGCTCCATGGTGTCCTGGGCGATCATCAGCTCCTCGTTGGTGGGGACCACCATCACGATGACGGGGGCGCCGTCCCGGGAGATGATCTGCTCCTTGCCCCGGCAGCGGTTCTTCTCCTGGTCGCAGGTGATGCCCATGAACTCCAGGCCCTGGAGGATGTGGGCCCGGGTCTCGGGTGCGTTTTCACCCACACCGGCGGTGAATACCACCACGTCCACGCCGCCCATGGCGGCGGCATACTCGGCGATCATCTTGCGGACCCGGTACTCGAAGATCTCCAGGGCCACGGTGGCCCGGTGATGGTCCTTCTCCGCCGCCTGCTCCAGATCCCGGAAGTCGGAGGACACGCCGGACAGGCCCAGCATGCCGGATTCCTTGTTCAGCAGGTTCACGGCCTCGGAAATGGTCATGTCGTACTTGTTGGCGATGAACTCCACCACGCCCACGTCCATATCACCGGCCCGGGTGCCCATAGGCAGGCCCGCCAGAGGCGTCAGGCCCATGGAGGTGTCCACGCAGCGGCCGCCCTTGACTGCCGCCAGGGAGGAGCCGTTGCCCAGGTGGCAGGACACCACCTTCAGCTCCGCTGGGTCACGGCCCAGAAGCTCCGCCGCCCGCAGGGACACATAGCGGTGGGAGGTGCCGTGGAAGCCGTAGCGCCGGATCTTGTCGTTTTCATAGTACTCATAGGGGATGGAGTACAGATACGCGTGCTCGGGCATGGTCTGGTGGAAGGCGGTGTCGAACACCGCCACCTGGGGCACGTCGTGGCCCAGGACGGCCCGGCAGGCCTCGATGCCGATGATGTTGGCCGGATTATGCAGAGGCGCCAGGGGGGTGCAGTCCTCCACCGCCTGCATCACCTGGTCGGTGATGAGGACGGAGCTGGCGAAGCTCTCGCCGCCGTGGACCACCCGGTGACCCACCGCGTCGATCTCCTTCATGGAGGAGATGACGCCGTTGTCCGGGTCCACCAGGGCGGACAGCACCGCCTGGATGGCCTCGGAATGGGTGGGCATGGGGACGTCCGCCGCCGACACGGCGGCCTTGCCCTCCACCTGGGGCTTATAGGTGAATTTTCCGTCAATGCCGATGCGCTCGCACAGGCCTTTGGCCAGCAGATGGCCGGTTTCCGGGTCCAGCAGCTGATACTTCAGGGATGAGCTGCCGGCATTGATGACTAATACTTTCATGAAAGACCTCCTTGATTTTTGGTCCCACATTACATGCTGCAGGTTCCTTCTTCTCTATCTCGCAGGATATTGTATCGAAAAGACGGCGGCTTGGCAACCTTTTTTGGAAATAACTGGAAGCAAAATGAAAAAATAGCGGTCAAGGTTTTAACAATGTCAGGTATAGGAAACGGCTGTATTTCATAGGCGGACAAATATGTGAAAATCCTGGCAAACGGGTGAGTCCGCTTGTCAGAAATTTCACGGAGTATCCGCCTGTCAGGCGGGAAACAGTCGATAGGAGCCAAGGAAAGTCTGTCCGTCACAGGGGGACAGATGGGAAGCGCTTTCCCGGAAAATGGGGTGAAAAAAGCCCCGGCAGCGACGCTGCCAGGGCTTCCATATTCTGGTAATTATTGCAGGATGCGGGCCGCGGATTCCTCGGCGAACTGCTTGCTGTAAAGATCGTGGTAATAGCCATGGCGGCGCAGCAGCTCCTGGTGGGTGCCCTGCTCCACGATGCGGCCGTCCCGGACCACCAGGATCATGTCCGCCTTGCGGATGGTGGAGAGCCGGTGGGCGATCAGGAAGGAGGTGCGGTCCTGGAGCAGGTGGTCGATGGCCTGCTGGATCAGCTGCTCGGTCTGGGTGTCGATGGAGGAGGTAGCCTCGTCCAGGACGAAGATGCGGGGGTCCGCCAGCACGGCCCGGGCAAAGGAGATCAGCTGCTTTTCGCCGGTGGAGAGCCGTCCGCCGCCCTCGCCCACGTCGCTGTCCCAGCCCTTTTCCAGCTTGGCCACCACCGTGTCGGCGGACACGGCCCGGGCGGCGGCCTCCACCTGCTCATCGGTGGCGTCCAGCTTCCCGTAGCGGATGTTCTCCCGGACGGTGCCGGAGAACAGGTGGGGGTCCTGGAGCACATAGCCGATGCTGCTGTGGAGCCACAGCTGGCTGCGCTGGCGGTAGTCCACGCCGTCGATGAGAATCTGGCCCTCCGTGGGCTCGAAGAACCGGCAGGCCAGGTTCACCAGGGTGCTCTTACCCGCGCCGGTTTCGCCCACGATGGCCACGGTGGACCCCTGGGGAATGTGCAGGGAGAAGTGCTCCAGCACGTTGCCGCCGCCGTCGGGATAGCGGAAGGTCACGTCCCGGAACTCGATCTCGCCCCGGATGGGCTCCCAGTTCTCCCGCTTGGGGTGGAAGGCGTCGCCGTACTTCTCGATGACCTCCGGGGCGTCCTGAATCTGGGGAGTCTTGTCCATCAGGTCCATGACCCGCTCGATGGAGGCCTGCAGGGAAATGAACTCGGCGATGTTGGCGGCGGTCATCTGGATGGGCTCGAAAATGCCCACGGCATAGGTGGTGAAGGTGGAAAGGGTGGCCAGCTCCAGCAGGTGGTCGGAGACCATATAGCCGCCCCGCAGCAGCACGATGGCCACGGCCATGGTGCTGGCAAACAGCACCAACGGGATATACACCGCGTTGAGCCGGGCCGCGCCGATGCCGGCGTCGTGCATCTGGCGGGTCAGGTCCCGGAAGGCGGCCACGGTCTGCTCCTCGGTGCCCAGGGTCTTGGTGGTTTTGGCGCCGGTGATGCCCTCGTTGAAGGAGCCGGTGATGCGGGAGTTCAGCTTCCGGACCTTCCGGTTCCAGCGGAGGATGCGGTTCTGGAAATATCCGGTGAGCACCGCCATCACCGGAACGATGACGATGACCACCAGGGCCAGCCGCCAGTTCAGGGCCAGCATGGCCGCAAAGGTGCCCAGCACATAGAACAGGGCCCAGAGGATATCCGTCATGTTCCAGGCGATCATGCTGGCGATGCGGTTTGTATCGCTCATGACCCGGGTCAGCAGATAGCCCACGGGGGTCACGTTATAGAAGGAGAAGGACAGGGTCTGGAGATGGTGGAACAGGGAGCGGCGCATATCCCGGCCCATGTTCATCTCGATGGTCATGGAGTTCCGGGCGAAGGCCACCACGGACAGGGCCTGCAGGACGATCACCATCAGATACACCAGGGAGAAGGGTACGATGCCCCGGAGGGAATCCGCCTGGATGAAGTTGCGGATGGCGTAGCGCTGGAACAGGGGAATGGCCACGTCCACCAGGGCGCACAGGCCGTTGAACACCAGCATCCCCACAAAGTCCCGGCGGAAGGGCCGCACAAAGGGGGTCAGCCTTTTCCAGATGCTCCAGTCGAAGGATCTGGTATAGTCTTTTTCGTCAAAAGCGGCCATCAGTCCTGGCCTCCTTCCTCCACCAGGGCGCGGTCATCGCTGCGCATCTGGATGTCGTAAATATCCCGGTAAATGCCGGGGCGGTCAATCAGCTCCCGGTGGGCGCCCAGGGCGGACACCCGGCCGCCGTCCAGCACCAGAATGCGGTCGGCCTGCATCAGGGTGGTGACCCGGTGGGAGATCAGCAGCACCGTGGCGCTGTGCAGGGTGTCCCGCAGGGCGGTGCGGATTTTGGCGTCGGTTTCGGCGTCCACGGCGGACAGGGAGTCGTCAAACACCATAATGGGGGCCTGCTGCATCAGCATCCGGGCGATGGCCACCCGCTGCTTCTGGCCGCCGGACAGGGTAACGCCCCGCTCGCCCACCACGGTATCGTACCCCTGGGGGAAGGCGGAGATGGCCTCGTCCACGCAGGCCACGGCGGCGGCCCGGCGCATGGCCTCGTCCCCGGCGTCCGGCCGCACGGCGCAGATGTTTTCCCCCACGGTCTGGGAGAACAGGAAAGGCTCCTGGAGCACCAGGCCGATCTGGCGGCGCAGGGACTCCCGCTTCATGCGGCGGATGTCCACCCCGCCGATGGTGATGGAGCCGCCGCCCTCCGGCAGGTCATACAGCCGGTCCAGCAGGTGCACCAGAGTGCTCTTGCCGGAGCCGGTGCCCCCCAGGATGGCGAAGGTCTCCCCTTGGTGAATGGTAAAGGACACGTCCTCCAGCACCGGCTGGCCGTCGTAGGCAAAGCTGACGTGGTCAAAGACGATGTCGCCGTTTACGGCGTCCACGGCGTCGGGCAGGTCCCGCTCCTCCCGGGCGTTGAGGATATAGCCCACCCGGTCCATGGACACCCCGGCCTTGCTCATATCGGACAGCACCCGGCCCAGGGAACGGACGGGCCAGGCCAGGGCCTCGTTATAGGTGACGAAGGCCACAAAGGAGCCCAGGGTCATCCGCCCGGCCACGCATTCACAGGCGCCGGCCACCACGATGATCATCACCTGCAGGCAGGTCAGCAGGGTGCCGGAGGCCCAGTATACGGACAGGAGCTTTCCCAGCCGGATCCACAGCTGGGAGAAGCGCTGGTTTTTCCCGTTGAACTTCTCCTCCTCATACCGCTCCCGGCCGAAGGCCCGGACCACCCGGACGGCGGTGAGGTTCTCCTGGGCGCAGGTGGTCAGGTCGCCCTCCGCCTCGTCGGCGGCCTGGAACCGGCCGGAGATCTTCCTGTAGAACACCCCGGAGGACAGGCCCACAATGGGGATAAACAGCGCCGAGATCAGGGACAGGCGCAGGTTCATGGTGAACATGATGCACAGGTACAGCACGATCAGGAACACCGTGCGCACCACCTCCACCAGCTGGTTGCACACGAACTGGCGGATCACATCCACGTCGGAGGTGCAGCGCTGGATGATGTCGCCGGTGGGGTTATTTTTGTGCCAGGCGAAGGGCAGATACTGAATGTGGCGGTACAGATCGTCCCGGATGCCCTTGACGTAGCTCTCGGAGCCCCGGGCCAGCTGGAGCCGCTGGCCATAGCTGCACACGCCCCGCAGCAGGGCCGTCAGCAGGACGGCGGCAGCGGCCCACCACAGGGCCCGCAGGGGCTGGGCCTCCAGAGCCGCCCAGTTCAGCCAGGACATCAGGAACCCGGGCAATTTGGGCGTTTCGGGCCCCAGGATGGAGTCCACGGTCAGGCGGATGATCTGGGGCGTCAGGGCGTTGAACACCATGGCCAGGCACGCGCACAGCAGCGCCGCCGCAAAGTGCCCCCAGCAGGGGCGCAGATATTTCCCGATGAGAGACAGCTTCTCCCGCCGGGATAATTTTCGGGTGGTTTCCATGAAGGCAAAAACACTTCCTCTCTCGATTCTTCTCTCTTTTCCAAATTCCGGGCGCAAAAAAAGCGCCCTCCCATGAGGACGCTCCCACAGCCGCAATGAGCCTGCTCCCTCCCCCGGCAGGCGCGTTACAGGTGCACGATGGTCCCCGGCACGACAAAAGCGTTATAAATCATCATATCGGGCACCACCTTTCTTATCAGATGGGTTCAGTATACACGGGCAGGAAACATTTGTCAAGCCGATTTGTCCGCCGGGTAAAAACCCGGAGGATTTTTCAAAATGTTGTGGCGCGGGAGGCGAAAATATAGTATACTAAAACCATGACAACCTGAGGTTGCGCAGAAAACTCCAGTTTTTTCCCGGGTGCAAACGGAGGTTGGTAGACATTGCGGCCCGTTTCCGGTAGGATGGGGCCAGTGAGAAACGGAGGGACGGAGCCATGGCCTTTGGAGAACGGTTACAGGAGGTGCGCCGCCGGGCGGGACTGACCCAGGAGCAGTTCGCGGCGGAGCTGAAGGTATCCCGGCAGGCGGTGAGCAAATGGGAGTCCTGCCGGGGATATCCGGAGATTGAGAAGATCCTCTATATCTGCAACCGGTATCAGGTGTCCCTGGATGAGCTGTTTTCCCAGGAGGTGCCCCGGGAGGCCCCGGTGCAGGACGCGCCCAAGGCCCCGCTGCCGGAGAAAACCCTGAAAACATCCCTGTCCGCGTTTTTCGCCAATCTGTCCCCCCGGGAGAAGTGGCTGGGCATCGGCGCAGTGGCCGTAACCCTGGCTCTGGCCCTGGTGCTGGGGCTGTGTCTGAAAGGAGGAAGCACCGATATGATGACGCTGATCTGGATCGCCGCCATGGTGATCTTCGGCGTGGTGGAGGCCATCACCGTGGGGCTGACGTCCATCTGGTTCGTAGTCGGCTCCGTGGCGGGGCTGATTGCCGCCATCTGCGGCGGTCCCATCTGGCTGCAGCTGGCCCTGTTCTTCGTGGTGTCCATCGTGTGCCTGGCGGCCACCCGGCCCCTGGTGAAGAAGCTGCTGCGCAAGGACGTTACCGCCACCAACGCCGACCGCGTGCTGGGCCAGACCGCCCGGGTCACGGAGAGCATCGACAACGCCGTGCCCACCGGGGCGGTGTATGTGGGCGGCATGACCTGGACCGCCCGCAGCGAAAGCGGCCAGCCCATCCCCCGCAACGCGCAGGTGAAGATCGTCCGCATGGAGGGCGTGCGCCTGTTCGTGGAACCCGTGTAAGTCCGTAAACACTACTTATATTAAAAACAGGAGGAAAATCACATGCCCAACAACATCTCTATCCCCGGCGCAGTGGCCATCGCCATTCTGGTGGTGCTGGTGCTGATCGTTATCGTCCGCAACATCTATGTGGTGCAGCAGTCCAAGGCCTATGTGGTGGAGCGACTGGGCGCTTTCCACTCCGTGTGGGGCGTGGGCCTGCATCTGAAGGTCCCGTTCATCGAGCGGGTGGTGAAGAAGGTCAGCCTGAAGGAGCAGGTGGCGGACTTCGACCCCCAGCCGGTGATCACCAAGGACAACGTCACCATGCAGATCGACACCGTGATCTATTTCCAGATCACCGACCCCAAGCTGTATACCTACGGCGTGGAGTATCCCATGAACGCCATTGAGAACCTCACCGCCACCACCCTGCGCAACATCATCGGCGAGCTGGAGTTGGACCAGAGCCTGACCTCCCGCGACACCATCAACGCCAAGATGCGGGCCATCCTGGACGAGGCCACGGACCCCTGGGGCATCAAGGTCAACCGGGTGGAGCTGAAGAACATCCTGCCGCCCCGGGAGATTCAGAACGCCATGGAGAAGCAGATGAAGGCCGAGCGGGAACGCCGGGAGTCCATCCTGCAGGCCGAGGGCGAAAAGGCCAGCAAGATCCTGGTGGCCGAGGGCGAGAAGCAGTCCGCCATTCTGAAGGCCGACGCCGCCAAGCAGGCCCGGATCATGGCCGCCGAGGCCGAGGCCACCTCCATCATGAAGGTGCAGCAGGCCCTGGCCGACGCCATGCGGATGCTCAACGAAAACGCCCCCAACGACCAGGTCATCAAGCTCAAGAGCCTGGAGGCCCTGCAGAAGATGGCCGACGGCAAGGCCACCAAGATCATCATCCCCAGCGAGATCCAGGGTCTGGCGGGCCTGGCGGCCAGCGCCAAGACGCTGCTGGAGAGCGATCCTCCCCAGGAGTAAAAATCTTTCGGGAAAATTTTACCGTTTGTTGCAATTGCAACTTATAGAACGGCTCCATCCGTGTTATACTGCATTCAGTCAATGAGGGAACCAGCGGTTCCCAAAACCAATAAATGCTGAATAAAACGGAGGAAATTTACTATGAAAAAGTGGGTCTGTCCTGTTTGCGGTTATGTTCATGAAGGCGAGAATCCCCCGGCCGAGTGCCCGGTGTGCCATGTCAGCGGCGATAAGTTCACCCTGCAGGCCGAGGAGAAGACCTGGGCTGCCGAGCACGTGGTAGGCGTGGGTAAGGTCTTTGGCGAGGATGTTCCCGCCGAGGTCCGCGAGGAGATCATCGCCGGTCTGCGCGCCAACTTCGAGGGCGAGTGCAGCGAGGTGGGTATGTACCTGGCCATGGCCCGTGTGGCCCACCGCGAGGGCTATCCCGAGATCGGCATGTACTGGGAGAAGGCCGGCCTGGAGGAGGCCGAGCACGCTGCCAAGTTCGCCGAGCTGCTGGGCGAGGTGGTCACCGATTCCACCAAGAAGAACCTGCAGATGCGCGTGGACGCCGAGAACGGCGCTACCGCCGGTAAGTTCGAGCTGGCCAAGCTGGCCAAGAAGTACAACCTGGACGCCATCCACGACACCGTCCACGAGATGGCCCGGGACGAGGCGAGACACGGCAAGGCCTTTGAGGGCCTGCTGAACCGGTACTTCGGGAAGTAAGGAATCGCATAAAAGGGGGAGAGGCTGCAAGCCTCTCCCCTTTTTATGCGATCAAGCGTCAAAAAGCTCCGGCCGGGCCGGAGCTTTTTGATATTTACCGGTCGTTCTGGTCGCCGGACACGGCCCCTGGCCTTGTTGACCACGTCCTCCACCATGTCGGGCTGGGTGTTGGCAAAGCTGCCGTCCATATACTGAGCCCCGCCAAAGGCCAGGATCAGGTTGAACACGAAGGGCAGCAGCAGCAGACCGATGGCAAAGCCCACGCCCTGGTTGAAGGCCTTGGCCAGGTCCACCATCATCTTGATGGCGAAATAGATGTTGTAGAAGGGGATCAGCAGCAGCAGGAACTTCCAGCCGTTGCCGTACAGCACCTTGCACAGAACATAGGTGCTGTAGATGGGGACGATGCCCTCCCAGCCCTGGCGGCCCATCTTCTTAAAGATCATCCAGGAACCCACCATGGACAAAATCGCTCCGATAATTTCCAAAAGCATAATTTGTTCTCCTTTTTCTCTTATTCTCTCTGTAACAATATACACTCGTTACAAGCTCAGTATAACAGAAATTCCCCAAAAAGCAAGAAAATTCGATTCATCGAACAGCAGAATTTTGCGGTGCGTTCAAGGCGATGCTTTATCTTGCTGTTTCCACAAAAAAATCGGCTCATTTCCCGGCAACTGTTACAAATTTTGCAGAAGCGGGGAGCTTTTGTCGAAACAGGGGTTGCGGGAAAAGGTACATAATGGTAGAATTAAGTTGCTGCGCCCAGAAGGCGCAGTGGAAAACAATTCAGAAAAGGAGAGAGTTTATGGATCGTTTCTTCCATGTAACCGAAAAGGGCTCCACCATCCGGACGGAGATCATGGCCGGTATCACCACCTTCATGGCTATGGCTTACATTCTGATGGTCAACGCCGGTATGTTCTCGAACCCCTTTGGCGACGGCACAGACGTGCTGGGCGTCAGCTACGGCGCTATCTATGTGGCCACCGCCATTTCCGCCGTGGTGGGCACCCTGCTCATCGGCCTGCTGTCTAACCTGCCTCTGGCGCAGGCCTCCGGCATGGGCCTCAACGCCTATTTCGTCTACACCGTGTGTGTGGGCCTGGGCCTGAGCTATGCCAACGCCCTGGTGCTGGTGCTGTTCGACGGCATCATCTTCGTGCTGCTGACCGTCACCGGTCTGCGCAAGATCATCTTCGACTCCATTCCCCACGAGGTCAAGGTGGCCATCTCCGCCGGTATCGGCCTGTTCATCGCCTTCATCGGCCTGCAGAACGCCGGCATCGTGGTCAACGACGCCTCTACCTGTGTGAATCTGCACTCCTTCAACGTGTTCACCGGCGAGCAGACCTGGGCCACCATCTTCCCCATGCTCATCACCCTGATCGCCGTGTTCGCCATCGGCGCCATGAGCAAGAAGAAGGTCCGCGGCGCTGTGCTGTGGGGTATTCTGGGCGCTGCCCTGCTGTACTATGCCATCGGCCTGATCACCGTTCCCGGCTTCTATGCCTCCGCCGTGGCTCCCAACCTGACCTCCGACTTCTTCGGCGCTTTCCGTGATTTCGGCACCCAGGCCTTCGCCGCGGTGTTCAAGTCCGGCTTTGACTTCTCTGCCTTCATTGCCGCCAACGGCACCGGCGCTTTTGTGGTGATGCTGCTGACTACGATGCTGGCCTTCTGCATGGTGGATATGTTCGACACCCTGGGCACCCTGTACGGCGCCTGCTCTGCCGGCAACATGCTGGATAAGGACGGCAACGTCCCCAACATGGACCGTGCCATGCTGGCCGACGCCTGCGCCACCTGCGCCGGCGCCGTCTGCGGCACCTCCACCGTCACCACCTTCGTGGAGTCCTCCGCCGGTGTGGCCGAGGGCGGCCGCACGGGTCTGGCCTCCATGGCCACGGCCGTGATGTTCTTCATCGCCATGTTCCTGTCCCCGGTGGCTCAGCTGATCCCCACCTATGCCTGCGCCGCGGCCCTGATCTATGTGGGCGTTCTGATGATGTCCAACGTCCGCAACATCAACTGGGACGATCCCGCCGCCGCCGTCACCGGCTTTGTCACCGTGGCCTTCATGCCCCTGACCTACAACATTTCCTACGGTATTGCCTTCGGCCTGATCTCCTACGTTTTCGTGAAGATCTTCACCGGCAAGATCAAGGATATCAACGTGGGCACCTGGATCATCAGCATCCTGTTTGCCCTGATGTTCTTCCTGACCCGGTAAATCTGACCGCAAAAAAATTCCGGTGCTTCGGCACCGGAATTTTTTTTCCAACAGAAAACTCCCTCCGCCAGCGGCAGAGGGAGTTTTCTGTGTGTTTGTTAGGAGAGAGAGAAAATCACATAAGGAATGGTTCCTTTGTACAGGTAAAAGAATACCTTGTAAACATGGCGAAATCATGAAATCCACGTGAACTTTTTGTGAACATCGCAGATTTTTTCAGAATTTCTTGCTCTCCGCCACCGCCAGCTGGTCGCAGCGGTTGTTTTTCTCGTTGGAGGCGTGGCCCTTGACCCAGTGATAGTGCACCTCATGCCGGGCGACCAGGGGCAGCAGCTCCTGCCACAGGTCCACGTTCAGGGCGGGCTTTTTGTCGCTTTTGATCCAGCCCTTTTTCTTCCAGCCGTACACCCAGCCCTTGGACAGGGCGTCGATGACGTATTTGGAGTCGGAGTACAGCTCCACCACGCAGGGTTCCTTCAGGCAGGACAGAGCCCGGATGACGCCGGTAAGCTCCATGCGGTTGTTGGTGGTGTCCGCCGCGCCGCCGGACAGCTCCTTTTCCACGCCGTTCCACTCCAGGATGGCCCCCCAGCCCCCGGGGCCGGGGTTGCCGGAGCACGCGCCATCGGTATAGATCGTAACTGTTTTCATAGAATCATCCTGTTATTCCACCGCGATCACGGTGAGACGGTCTCCGTCCACGGTGAATTTCACGTTGCGCCCGGCGAAGGACAGGCCGTATACCCGCTGTGGGTCCTCCTGATACCGGGGCCGGGGATCCCCGGCCAGCACCCCTAAAAGTCCCTCCCGGCTGTCCGCCGGGATATGCTCCAGCAGGGCAGGGGAGCACTCTACCGTCAGCGGCGCATGGGCCAGACCGTCGGTGAAGCCGCCGGCGGCCTGGGGATGGCTGTCGGTATAGGGGAGATAGGGCTTGATGTCAAAAATTGGCGTCCCGTCCATCAGGTCCGCCCCGGACACATGGAGCACCGGCCCCAGGGCCGGGTCCAGCTCCACCCGGTCCAGCCGCACGGAGGACAGCCCCAGGGCGTTGGGCCGGAAAGGGGAGCGGGTGGCGAACACCCCCATGCGGCGGTTGCCCCCCAGCCTGGGGGGCCGCACCGTTGGGGACCAGCCCTCCCGCACCGCCCGGGAAAACTGCCAGATCAGCCAGATATGGGAGAAGTCCTCCAGGCCCCGGACGGCGTCCGGGTTCCGGTACTCCGGCTCAAAGATCACCCGGCCCCGCAGCTGGGGCACCAGGCCGCTCTGCCGGGGCACGCCGAACTTCTCCGGCAGCTCCGTGCGAATGCGGGCGATGATCTTCATCTCCGTCACAGCTTCCTCCGTCCGGAATCCGTCAGGTGGGCCTTGATATCCTTGGGCAGGCGGCTCATGCGGAACAGTTCCCCCGCCACGATCACCACCATGCCCACGGCGATGACCACGATGTTCTGCCACTTGATGGCCGTCAGGAACATGGCGCACAGCACCAGCAGCAGCACCCAGTTGACCCGGGCATTGCGCTCCTCGATGTCCTGCAGCTCCTGGCTTTTCAGATAGATCACGCCGTCATATTCAAACTCATTGGTGCGGCTGGGGTCATGATACAGCGTCTTGGTGAAATACTGCCACCGGGTCAGGGGGGCGTACATCTCCTTTTTCTTACTCATGGCTCGGCTCCTTTTCGGCGTCCTGCTCCCGGTCCGTCAGGGCCATGGAGATGACGTGGTCGCCCTCCTCCTTAAAGCGCATAACGATAACGCCCTGGGTGGCGCGGCCGGCAATACGGATATTCTCCACTGCCGTGCGGATGAGGATGCCCGCCAGAGTCACCAGCAGCAGGTCCTCGGTACCGTCCACCACCTTGATGCCCACGATGGGGCCGGTTTTCTCCGTGACCATATAGTTGCGGATGCCCAGGCCGCCCCGGGCGGTGATGCGGTATTCCTCCACCGGGGTGCGTTTGCCGAAGCCACGCTCCGTAATGGACAGCACCGTCTTGCCGGGCTGGGCCAAGGCGGCGCCCACCACATAGTCGCCCTCCCGCAGGCGGATGCCCCGGACGCCCACAGCCGTGCGGCCCATGGCCCGGACGTCGGTCTCGTCGAAGCAGACGGCCTGGCCGTCGTGGGTGGCGATGAGGATCCGGTCGCTGCCGTGGGTCTCCAGCACGTCGATGAGCCGGTCGCCCTCATCCAGGGTCAGGGCCCGGATGCCGTTGTTGCGGAGGTTCTTCAGGGCCGACACCTCCAGGCGCTTCACGGTGCCGTTGCGGGTGGTCATGAACAGGAACAGCCGGTCGTCGCCGGTTTCCCGGAAGTGCAGCATGGCCTGGACCCGCTCGCCGGTCTCCACCTGCAGGATGTTCACGATGTTGGTGCCCTTGGCGGCCTTGCCGCTTTCGGGAATCAGATAGCCCTTCTTCTTATACACCTTGCCGGTGTCGGTGAAGAACAGGATATAGTCGTGGGTGGAGGCGGTGAACACGTCCACCACGGTGTCCTCGTCCCGGGTGGTGATGCCCTTCTTGCCCATGCCGCCCTTGCTCTGGGCCGCATACTCGCTGACGGGGGTGCGCTTGATGTACCCGTTGGCGGTAAGGGTAAAGACGCACTCCTCCTCCTCGATCAGGTCCTCGATGTCGATCTCGTCCTCCACGTCCTGAATCTCCGTCTTGCGGTCGTCGCCGTACTTGTCGGAGATGGCCTGCAGCTCCTCCTTCAGGATGGCCTTCACCAGGTTCTCGTCTCCCAGCACCCGCAGGTAATAGGCGATCTTCTCCTCCAGCTCCTGATACTCGTTCTGGAGCTTTTCCCGGTCCAGCCCCTGCAAAGCCTTCAGACGCATATCCAAAATGGCCTGGGCCTGGACGTCGTCCAGCCCGAAGCGCTGCATCAGGTTCTCCTTGGCATTGTCATAGCTGGTGCGGATGATATGGATGACCTCGTCAATGTTGTCCTGGGCAATCAGCAGACCCTCCAGAAGATGGGCCCGCTCCTGGGCCTTCTTCAGGTCGTATCTGGTGCGGCGGACGATGATCTCCTCCTGGAAGGCCAGGTACTCGTCGATGATGTGCCGCAGGGAGAGAATTTTCGGCTGGGACTGGTTCTGGACCAGGGCCAGCATATTGATGGCAAAGGAGCTTTGCAGCTGGGTCTGGGCAAACAGACGATTGAGCACCACCTGGGGGTTGGCGTCCCGCTTCAGCTCGATGACGATGCGCATACCGTTACGGTCCGTCTCATCCTGAATGTTGCTAATGCCCTCCAGACGCTTGTCCTCCACCTGGTCGGCCATATTCTTGATAAGCATCCGCTTGTTCACCTGATACGGAAGCTCCGTGATGATGATGCGGGTGCGGTTGTTGCCGAATTCCTCGAATTCGTGGCGGGCCCGAACCACCACCCGGCCCCGGCCGGTGGCATAGGCGGCCCGGATCCCGGCCCGGCCCATGATGATGCCCTTGGTGGGAAAGTCGGGACCCTGGACGTGCTCCATCAGGTCCGCCAGCGTGGCGTCCGGATTATCCAGCACACAGATGCACGCACCGATGACCTCCCGCAGATTATGAGGCGGGATATTGGTAGCCATACCCACGGCGATGCCGGAGGAGCCGTTGACCAGCAGATTGGGGAACCGGCAGGGCAGCACCCGGGGCTCCTTGCGGCTCTCATCGAAGTTGGGGTCCCAGTCCACGGTGTCCTTTTCGATGTCCCGCAGCATTTCGCCTGCGATCTTGGCCAGCCTTGCCTCAGTGTATCGGTAGGCCGCAGGGGGGTCGCCATCCACGGAACCGAAGTTGCCGTGGCCGTCCACCAGCATATAGCGCATGGAGAAGTCCTGGGCCAGGCGGACCAGGGCGTCATACACGGACGCGTCGCCGTGGGGGTGATACCGGCCCAGCACGTCGCCCACGCAGGTGGCGGACTTCTTGAAGGGGCGGTCCGAGGTCAGGTTGTCCTCATACATGGCGTAGAGGATCCGCCGGTGCACGGGCTTCAGGCCGTCCCGCACGTCGGGCAGGGCCCGGCCCACGATAACGGACATGGCGTATTCGATATAGGATTTTTCCATCTCCGGCACCAGGGACCGCTCCACAATGTGCTGGTCCGGGTACCGCAGCTCCTCAGGGTCGTACTGTGGTTTTTTGCTCATATCTTATTCTCCTTGTGGGGATGGTGAAATTCAAAAATGCAAGCATTTTTTGAATCAATAGTCCAGATTCACCGCATATTTGGCGTTTTTCTCGATGAACTCCTTCCGGGGCTCCACCTTTTCGCCCATCAGCACCGTAAACGTGGCGTCGGCGGCCACGGCGTCGTCCAGGGTAATGCGGCGCAGGGTGCGCTTCTCCGGGTCCATGGTGGTCTCCCACAGCTCGTGGGGGTTCATCTCGCCCAGGCCCTTGAAGCGGCTGATGTCAATTTTCACGTTGGGGTTGCCGCTGCGCATTTCGGCGGAGATGGCGTCCCGCTCCTCGTCGGTATAGGCCACCCGCTGCTGCTTGCCCCGGGTCAGCTTATACAGCGGCGGCACGGCGGAGTAGACATACCCCTCCTCGATCAGGGGCCGCATGAACCGGAAGAAGAAGGTCAGCAGCAGCGTCCGGATATGGGCGCCGTCTACGTCGGCATCGGCCATGATGATGATCTTGTGATACCGCAGCCGGTTCAGGTCCAGCTCATCGCCGATCCCGGCCCCCAGAGCCGTGATCACCGGCTGAAGCTTGTCGTTGCCGTAGACCTTATCCGCCCGGGCCTTTTCCACGTTCAGCATCTTGCCCCACAGAGGCAGGATGGCCTGGAACCGGGAGTCCCGGCCCTGGGTGGCGGAGCCGCCTGCGGAGTCGCCCTCCACGATATAGATCTCCGTCAGCTCGGGGTTATTCTCGTTGCAGTCCCGCAGCTTGTCGGGCATGGCCGCCCCGCCCAGGGCGGTCTTGCGGCGGATGGATTCCCGGGCTTTCCGGGCAGCCTCCCGGGCGCGGTTGGCGGTCAGGGCCTTGTCCAGAATGGTCCGGGCCACCACCGGGTGCTCCTCCAGATACACGGCCAGCTGGTCGGATACCACGTTGTCCACCAGGGTGCGGATGGAGGCGTTGCCCAGCTTGGCCTTGGTCTGTCCCTCGAACTGGGCCTCCGTCAGCTTCACGGAGATCACGGCGGTGATGCCCTCCCGGACGTCCTCGCCGGAGACCTTGTCTCCCTCCTTGATCATGCCGTATTTCATGCCATAGGCGTTCAGCACCCGGGTCAGAGCCGTTTTGAAGCCCGTCTCGTGCATACCGCCCTCGGGGGTATGAATGTCGTTGGCGAAGGACACCAGGGTCTCGTTATAGCTGTCGTTATACTGCAGGGCCACCTCGGCGGTGCTGTCGCCCTTGGCCCCCGCCAGATAGATGACCTCCTCGTGCAGAGGGGTCTTGTTGCGGTTGAGCCAGGTAACAAATTCCCGGATGCCTCCCTCGTAGCACATGGAGTCACTTTGCTCCTGGCCGGGCCGGGCGTCGGTAATGGTGATACGCAGCCCCGCGTTCAGGAACGCCTGCTCCCGCATCCGGGTGTGCAGCGTTTCATAGTCGTATACCAGGGTGTCGAACATCTCCGGGTCCGGCTTGAAGGTCACGGCGGTGCCGGTGCCGGTGGTCTCGCCCAGCACCGTCATCTCCTGGGTGATGCCGCCCCGGGAGAACTTCATCTCGTAAATTTTACCGTCCTTCTGGACCTGCACCTCCAGCCACTGGGACAGGGCGTTCACCACGGACGCGCCCACGCCGTGGAGGCCGCCGGAGACCTTATAGCCCCCGCCGCCGAACTTGCCGCCGGCGTGGAGCACGGTGTATACCACCTCCAGGGCCGGCCGGCCGGTCTGCTTCTGGATGTCCACGGGGATGCCGCGGCCGTTATCGGTAACGGTGATGGTGTCGCCGGGGTTGATGGTAACAGTGATTTCGGTGCAGTATCCGGCCAGTGCCTCGTCAATGGCGTTGTCCACGATCTCATACACCAGATGGTGCAGGCCCGAGGCCGATGTGGAGCCGATATACATGCCGGGCCGCTTGCGCACCGCCTCCAGCCCCTCCAGCACCTGGATTTCCGAGGCGTCATAGGTGGTGTCCACAGCGGTGACTTTTTCCAGTTCGCTCATTGGATGATCTTTCCTTTCCTTGGGTTTATCCTGTCATTCCCGGGAACCCGGTGTCTGCCGATCTCCCGGCAATGACAGGGAAAAAATTCACTTCTTTTCCGCTCTTTTCAGCAGAGTCTGGGTGTTCAGCTGGGAAATATACACGATCTGCCGGTGATACGGGTGGTCGCACACCAGAAACGACTTGGGAATGTCGTCGCACACCGGCAAGACCACGCTGTCCTTTTCCGCCTGGTCCAGAAACCGCCGGGTCTGGGGGGACTGGGACGTAATGTCCAGGTCGAATATGCCGATGATGTGCCGGTCGTTGACCATCACGTTCTGGCCGATATGCAGAAAGCCCATCACAGCACCCTCCCTTCCCGGATGTGGTATACCCGGCCGGACAGCAGGGCGTCCAGCCGGTCGTTTTCGCAGCAGGTGATGAACACCTGTCCCCCGGCGATGCGGTTGAGGACATATTCCTGCCGCCGGGGGTCCAGCTCCGACAGCACGTCGTCCAGCAGCATCACCGGGTACTCGCCGATGGCGGTTTTGTGAATCTCCCGGTCCGCCAGCTTCAGACTCAGGGCCGCGGTGCGCACCTGGCCCTGGGAGCAGAAATGCCGGGCCTCCAGCCCGTTTACCGTCACGGCGATATCGTCCTTATGGGGTCCCGACAGACACAGCCGGGAGGCCAGCTCCGCCTGATGATGCTGTGCCTGGTGCTCTGCCAGCGCCGCCGCAATGTCCGCCGCCGGACCCAATGGGTCCTCCACGGTTTTCACCGTCTGATAGGTCAGAGCCAGGTCCTCCCGCTCCCCGGAGCACTCCCAGTGGGCCCGCCGGGCATGGACCGCCAGCGCCTGGACATATCGCGCCCGATAGCTGATGAGCACCGCTCCCACCTGGCACAGCCGGTGGTTGAAGTCCGGCAGGGTGTCCAGCAGCTGGGGATATTCGTCGCTGTCCCGCAGGATCCGGGTCTTGTGGTCATACAGCCGCCCGTATTCCGTCAGGGCCTCGGCATACCGGGGCCGCAGCTGGCACAGGGACTGGTCCATGAACCGCCGCCGGGCCGCCGCCCCCTCCCGGATGAGAAACAGGTCCTCCGGGGAGAAAAACACCGTGTGCAGCACCTGGGACAGGTCGCCGCCGTTTCTGGCGGCCACGCCGTTGACGGTCATCCTCCGCCTCCGGCCCCGGTTCAGGAGAATTTCCGTTTCAAACTCCCGCTCCCGGGCCTGAATATGCCCCACCAGGCGAGCCCGGTCCCGGTCAAAGCCGATGAGCTCCCGGTCCGCGTGGGTCCTGGGACTGCGGCCGCAGGATAGGTACACGATGGCCTCCAGCAGGTTGGTCTTTCCCTGGGCATTTTCGCCGTATATGACGTTGCAGCTTCCGTCGAAGGTCAGCTGCTGGCTGTCGTAATTGCGGAAGCCCTCCAGCAGCAGGCGGTCAATCTGCATACTGCACGCCGCAGCTCCGCCCCAGGGCCTCCACCACATCGCCGGGGCGGAGCTTCTTTCCCCGCATGGTGCACACCTCGCCGTTGACCAGAACCTCTCCGTCCTGGATCAGCAGCTTGGCCTCGCCGCCGGTGGCGGTGATGGCCGCCAGCTTCAGAAGGTCCTGGAGCTTGATATACTCCGTGGTAATGGTAATCATTTCCATATCTATCACGCTTTCAGCCGCACCGGCAGCACCATATAAAGGAAGCTCTCCTCTCCGTCTGCGGGCACGATCACCGCCGGAGAGATGCTGGTGTTCAGCTCCAGGGTCACGGAGTCCGCCGGAGCATAGCGCAGGGCGTCCATGAGATAGCGGTTGTTGAAGCCGATCTCCAGGCCGTTTCCGTCGCCGTCCAGGGGGCAGATGTCCTTGGCCTCGCCGGCGCCGGTTTTGGCGGACAGCAGCACCCGGCCATTTTCAAACACGCAGCGCACCGGGCTCTTGAGCTTTTCGCTGATGACCACGCTGACCCGGTCCAGGCTCCCCAGCATGGTCTTGGTGTCCACCGTCAGGCGGATGGGATTATTCCGGGGGATGGCGTTTTTATAGTCCAGGAAGTCCCCCTCCAGGCGGCGGCAGATCAGCTGGGTGGCCCCGGCTTCAAACAGCAGGTGGCGCTTGCCCTGGATAATGGTGACTTTTTCGTCGGAATCCTCGCAGATTTTCTCCACCTCGTTCAGAGCAGAGCCGGGGGCCACAAATTTGAAGGCGCCGCCCTCGGCCCGGTCCAGAGGCTCCCGGCGCAGGGCCAGACGGAAGCCGTCCACGGATACCACCGTCAGATCCTGGTCGCCTACCTCAAACAGGGAGCCGGTATGGACGGGGCGGCTCTCGTTGGTGGACACGGCGAAGCTGGTCTGGTTGATCATGGCCTTCAGGGTTCCCTGTCGGATGCGTTTACGATTGCAGTTCTGGCGGCGATTGAGTCTCTGCTTTCCTGCGTGGTAGCGGACGGCATGATCGGCGGAAAACACCGTTCCAACACGGAGCTGGTGGCACAGGGCGCGGGGAATATTATTTCCGCCCTGTTTGGCGGTATTCCGGCGACGGGCGCGATCGCGCGTACCGCAGCCAATGTCAAAAATGGCGGCCGTACCCCGGTTGCAGGCATGGTTCATGCGGTTGTCCTGCTTCTGATTCTGGTAGTTCTGATGCCGTGTGCAAGCTGGATCCCGATGCCGACCATCGCGGCAATCTTGTTTATGGTTGCCTACAATATGTGTCAGTGGAGAACCTTCGTCCGTCTGACCAAGACGGCTCCGAAGAGTGATATTGCGGTTCTGGTGATGACCTTCTTCTTAACCGTTATCTTCGATCTGGTTGTAGCGATCGAGATCGGTATGCTGTTATCCTGCCTGCTGTTTATGAAGCGGATGAGCGATGAGACGGGCGTCAGAAGCTGGCTCTATGTCGAAGAAGTAGAGGAGCAGAAGCGCAAAGAGCAGG
>OOCH01000326.1_pt1 | contig 52047 bp, 50 predicted proteins | sample 1671641 | NCBI WGS metagenome assembly OOCH01 (sample SAMN06348177, study PRJEB24527) | human gut metagenome | biome: human gut; feature: ankylosing spondylitis patient; material: feces | host: Homo sapiens | place: China | collected 2015-10
TGATTCTAAGCCAGGTTTTCATATCGGTGTAAGAGGAGAACTTGCATTGCCGTCACTTGTCAATGGCTTATACACCAATGCCGGCCTTTTAGTATCTCAAAAAGGAGCTAAATTGGATTTGGGAGATTTGGGAAAAGTAAAATTGAATGCCTACTATTTGGAATTGCCGATTCATATCGGATACAAGTATAATTTGAATGAAGATTTTAGCTTATTCGGTGAGTTTGGACCCTATTTTGCTTTTGGCTTAGGTGGGAAACATAAAGTAACTGAACTTGATTTCGATTATGAGGGTAATGAAACATATAACGAGTATTCTTACAACACATTCGATTCAATGAAGAGGTTTGATGCTGGTTTGGGCTTTAGAATTGGAGCTGAATTCAAACAAAAATACGTAATCTCGCTTGGATATGATTTTGGTTTAGTCAATACATGGAAAGGTCATAGCGAAGACGCCGAAGATGGTGGTTTAGATTTGACTTCAAGCTGTAAAAACAAAAACTTCACAATTTCAATCGGATATAAATTTTAAAACACAACATTAACTAATATTCAAATTTTCTTTATTATGAAAAACCGACTTTATTATCTATTAATTACAATATTTTGCTTCTTGGTTCTCCCTTCATGCAATGAAGAAGACAATCCCATTGATGAGACTTCCGACTATTTAGAAGTAACACTTAATGGAAAAACCTATAGAGAAAAAATCCCAAATTGGGGATATTCCTACTTTGATGCCACCGATAAAGACTCTTCCGGCAAACCTATTTCTGTCAACAACGTAATAGTCGACTTATATGAAAAATATGGTTTTTCATTTTTTCCCATGATTGCATATTATTCAAAAAAGACAGATTTAATGGCAGCCAAACCTGGGAAATATTTACATACTAATAACATCTGGAAAACTGGAGGAGTTTCCACTTGTGAAAATTTCACATTAGCTACTGATCTGGAGATTTTCGAATATGGTACTTATTATGAATTAACAAGTGGAACGCATCAAGTTAACTCTATAAAGGAGATTGGGGACAATGTTCAAATTGAAGGAGTATTTGATGGTGTTTACAAATGTGACGAAAACAATGACAAACGTTCAATTCAAGGGAAATATCGAATTACATTACACACACATAACTCAAACAACCCTTTAGACTAAATTGAACAGAAATTACAACTTGTCTTTTTAACACAAGCAGATAACGCAAAATGAATATTCACTTTTATTCGTTTTGCGTTATTTTTGCATATATAACACTACATTTGACGTAATCGCTTCTTTCTATAAATTGGTATTAAAAAAAGTGTTGAGAAATAAAAAAGAGGCTTGATAGTCAATATCTTGCCTCTTTCACCAGTCGGGGTGACTGGATTCGAACCAGCGACCACACGCCCCCCAGACGTGTACTCTAACCGGACTGAGCTACGCCCCGATTTGTGGGCACAAAGGTAAGCAATTTCCAGTTGTTTTCAAAATCTAATGGTTATTTTTGTTTAAAATTGCAACTTCAGGTGAAAAATGAACCGACTTCGGACGATTTTCACTTACCTTTGTATTCGGCAGAAGCGAAACCGCACAAATGCGACAGCCGTTTCTGCCGGTTGATTGCTAAGAACTATGGCTATACAGGACAAACTATCAGCCGTTTGCGGAAATGTGTCGCAAACGTTGGCAAGCTTGATTAAAATCGTGCTGCTCTCGCGCCGTCCTACGGTGCGGAAAACGGCAGGCAACGAGGAAATCGTCATTCTCGGCAACGGTCCGTCGCTCAACCAGACTGTAGCGGAGTCGATGCCGTTTCTTGCTTTGCGTAAAAAACTGGCGGTGAACTTCGCTGCCAACACTCCGCTGTTTCTCGAGCTGAAACCGGAATATTATGTGCTTGCCGACCCGCATTTTTTTCAGGCTTCCGACAATGAGAACGTGAAAAAGCTGTGGGATACATTCCTGACGAAAGTTGATTGGGAAATGACGCTTTTCGTGCCGACACGCATCAAAAGCCCACATCTCGACCGGCTGAAGCAGAACAGCCATATCACGGTGAACCGCTACAACACGACTCCCATCGAAGGGTTCAAGGCGTTTCGCAACGCCGTCTACCGCATGGGACTGGGAATGCCGCGCCCGCGCAATGTGCTGATTCCATCTATTATGCTGGCACTGAATGCCGGTTTCCGCACAGTGTATGTGGCAGGTGCCGACCATTCGTGGATGAAAACGCTTTCGGTGAACGACCGCAATCAGGTAGTGTCCATCCAGCCGCATTTCTACAAGGACAACGAAAAGGAAACGGCGCGTGTCAACACGGAATACATGAACTACCCGCTCCACCAAATCATCTACAGCTTTTATGTGGCGTTCAAGTCCTACTATGTGATACGCGACTATGCCGCCTCGATTGGTGCAACGGTGTGGAACATCACTCCAGAAAGTTTCATCGACGCATTTCCACGCAAAAAAGTATAAGAACATTTTAAAACCCTACGCAATATGAACGAAAACGCGCTGAAAATCAAAGTTCAGCGATGGATTCTTATCGTTTCATCGCTGATTCTCATCGGCAAATTCATCGCCTATTTTCTGACCAACTCCGTCGGTGTGCTCACCGATGCTATGGAAAGCATTGTCAACGTGCTTGCAGGAGCTTTAAGCCTCTACAGCCTTTACTGGGCATCGAAACCTATCGACAAGAGCCACCCGTTCGGACACGGCAAAATGGAACTTATTTCAGCTTCCGCCGAAGGCATCATGATTACGATAGCCGGACTGATGATTATCTACGAAGGCGGACGACGGCTGTTTCTTCCTGCTGAAATCCAGAAGCTCGACGTGGGTATCTACATCGTCAGCGCATCGGGCGTGCTCAACTATCTGATGGGCTGGTACAGCGTCCGTATGGGCAAGAAATACGGGTCAATCGCTCTGGTGGCAGGCGGAAAGCACCTGCAGTCGGACACCTATTCCACCATCGGACTTGTGGCCGGACTTCTCATCCTGTTCTTTACGGGGAAGGCATGGATTGACAGCGCACTGGCCCTTATTTTCGGTTCTGTCATCATCGCTACGGGCATTTCCATCCTGCGCAAAACCATTGCCAACCTGCTCGACAAGGCCGACGAACAACTGCTGACGGAACTGGCCGAACTGCTGAACGCCAACCGCAGCCGCGAATGGGTGGACATCCATAATTCAAAGGTCATCAAATACGGCAACTGCATCCACATGGACTGCGACCTGACCATTCCCTGGTATTTCACCGTTGCCGAAGGCCACCGCTCGGGAGCCAGATTGAAGGAAATCGTGCAGAACAAATATGCCAACCGCGTGCAGATGACCATCCACCTCGACCCTTGCGACATATTCGAACAGCCGCGCTGCCGCCATTGCGGATACACGGAATGCACCTATCGCAAGGAGCCGTTCCGCGAACTGGAGAAAATCGACATCACAACCTTCACCGGCAACGCCAACGAGCAGGAATAGCCCGACAACATCATTTTAACGCAACGCTCCGGCAGTTGCGCCAGCTAACCCTTTGATATTGTCGAAGAAATGAGTACCTTTGCCGCGACAAAAGCGGCGAACCTGCGATAAGGACGTTTGTCGCGCAATTTTTCAGTCGAAAATATAGGAAATTAACAACAAATATGGCATTACAATGTGGTATCGTTGGACTTCCAAACGTAGGAAAGTCCACTCTATTTAACTGTCTTTCAAACGCAAAGGCACAATCGGCCAACTTCCCGTTCTGCACCATCGAGCCGAACGTAGGCGTTATCTCCGTACCTGACGAACGCCTCAACAAGCTTGCCGAACTCGTCAATCCGCAACGCATCGTGCCGGCCACCGTTGAAATCGTCGACATCGCCGGACTTGTGAAAGGCGCATCCAAAGGCGAAGGACTGGGCAACAAGTTCCTGGCCAACATCCGTGAAACGGACGCTATCCTCCACGTGCTCCGCTGCTTCGACGACCCGAACGTAGTTCACGTCGACGGCTCTGTAAACCCGGTGCGCGACAAGGAAATCATCGACTATGAATTGCAGTTGAAGGACCTGGAAACCATCGAAAGCCGCATTACCCGCGTGCAGAAACAGGCGCAAACCGGCGGCGACAAGAACGCCAAAGTGCAGTACGAAGTGCTCTGCCGCTACAAGGAAGCCCTCGAACAAGGCAAGGCTGCACGTACCGTACAGTTTGAAACAAAGGACGAGCAGAAATGCGCCCACGACCTCTTCCTGCTCACCAACAAGCCGGTGATGTATGTGTGCAACGTTGACGACAAATCGGCCGTGACAGGCAACAAATATGTTGACATGGTGCGCGAAGCCGTTAAGGACGAAAACGCTGAAATCCTTATCGTGGCAGCACAGACAGAATCGGAAATCGCCGAATTTGAAACATACGAAGAACGCCAGATGTTCCTTGAAGAAATCGGCCTGAAGGAATCGGGCGTATCACGCCTTATCCGCGCCGCTTTCCACCTGCTGAACCTGGAAACCTACTTTACGGCCGGTCCGCTCGAAGTGCGTGCATGGACTTACATGAAGGGCAGCAAGGCTCCTCAATGTGCAGGTGTCATCCACACAGACTTTGAAAAGGGCTTCATCCGTGCGGAAGTAATCAAATACGAAGACTACATCGCCCTCGGCGGTGAATCAGCTTGCCGTGAAGCCGGAAAAATCGGAATCGAAGGCAAAGAATATGTCGTACAGGACGGCGACATCATGCACTTCCGCTTCAACGTTTAGAAATACGTTACATACCCTATTTATACACGCCACCGGGAACCCGCCAATGCTGATTCCCGGTGTTTTTATTTGTAACTCATTCTATTCGCCTACCCCTGCTGCATAATCAGCACCGACGTATAGGCAACATAGCATGCCACCATCAGCGCACCTTCCAGACGCGTAATCGTACGCTTGCGGAAGAACCAGCCGACAAGCCAGAACAGCACCGACGAACCGACAAGCACCGCCATGTCGAAGTTGCCGATATTCCCCATCGGCAGCGGAATGATTGTGGAGCTGCATCCAAGCACAAAGAATATGTTGAACAGGTTGCTGCCTATCACATTACCAATCGCAATGCCCGGATTTTTCTTCAATGCGGCAGTAATGGACGTAGCCAACTCGGGAAGCGACGTTCCGCCGGCCACCAGCGTAAGACCAATCACCGACTCGCTCACGCCCCAGGCACGCGCAATGCCGCTCGCACCGTCGACGAAAAGCTGTCCGCCGAAAATCAGTCCGGCAAGTCCGCCCACAATAAACAGCGCCGATTTCCAGCCCGGCATCTGTTTTACTGCGGCATCCACCCCACCGGCATCTGCCCCGCTCTTGGCGATGGCAAACGTATAGCGCATGAATATCAGGAAAAACATCAGCAGCACCAGCCCGTCAGTACGGCTGACCACATTTTCCGACGCACCGTCGAGCAACACGTCGTTGGCACAGAACGTCAGCACAAGCGCCGAAAGAATCACAAGCGGAATCTCGTTCGTCATAATGCTCCGCTCCACCTTTATCGGAAGCACGAGCGCCGTACAGCCGATAATCATCAGCACATTGAAGATATTGCTGCCCACCACATTACCAATCGACATTTCCGCACTGCCGTCAATAGCCGACAGCACACTGATGACCAGTTCGGGAGCCGAAGTTCCGAAAGCCACAATCGTCAAACCGATAACAAGGTCGGAAATGCCGAACCGTTTCGCTACGGCCGCCGAACCATCGGTCAGCGCATTGGCCCCCACAAGAATCAGCGCCAACCCGCCTATCAGAAAAAGAATATCAAATACCATCGTCTGTAATTCTAAATTTAATCGCTAAAATTAACCTAAATTTTGCACAACTCCCCATCATTTCCCACAAAACATTAATTTCTGGCTGAAAATTTTGCATATTGAAAATCCTGACTTATCTTTGCACTACAACTACGGGGTATTAGCTCATCTGGTAGAGCGCAACACTGGCAGTGTTGAGGTAAGCGGTTCGAGTCCGCTATGCTCCACAAAAACATTTACTGCAAATAACGACATGTTATTCTTATCCATGGTACCAGCGGTTTCTATCATTGTCCCCATCTACAAAGTTGAAAAAGTTTTGGCTCGCTGTATCGACAGTATTATCCAACAGTCATTTTCAAATATAGAAGTAGTGCTTGTCGATGACGGATCTCCCGACAATTCAGGAACGATAGCCGACAGCTATGCCAAACGCGACAACCGAATAAAAGTCATACATTCAAAAAACGAAGGACTTGCAAAAGCCCGCCAAAAAGGAGTAAATCACGCTACCGCTCCCTACGTCGTTTTTGTAGACTCCGACGACGAACTGCTACCCGGCGCCATTGAATATTTATATCACTCCATTGCGGAATCCGACGTTGACATTGTCTGCGCCTCCTATGTCAGAAATTACTTGGGTAAAGAATCAGAAACGACCAATCCTGACACCGGGTTTTTTACGTCTGACGGATATTTGGAACAACTGCTGTTATTAGGACGGATCTGTTCCTCTAACTGCTATAACATTTCAAAAAGAGCTATTTGGCACGATGATGTGTTTCCTGATAAAATCCTTCCCAGCGAAGATGTTCTCATATCCATCAAACTGTCACGTTATGTCAAAAAAGCAAAAATTTGCAACCATCCGGTATATCGCTACTACTACACGCCTGGATCTCTTTCCATTTCAAACAGACTTAGCTCACAAACTACATGGAAAGAATATTTCCGCATAAACAAAGAAGAACTCAATTCACTCAACCTATGCAAGAAATTCGAAAAAGAATACTATATTTTTGCAATCAGCAGAATAAGTTTCTACATCAATCCAATCCATACAAACGATGAATGGATACAGGAAGTTGTCAACTACGATGCAAAAGGTCTACCTGCAAAAAGCAAGATCCTACAACAGCTCATCAAATTTCCCAGATTATTGTTTTTTTTAGTAAAGGCCAATCGAAAATTCAAACGTCTTTTTTCCTAATCCTGAAGCCGCTTTTTAGAGAATAATTTGGCCTGCAATGCCGACCTTAGTTTAACTGGCAAAGTAATTGCTAACACCAATAAGGCCACCAACACATAACAGATATCCAACCACCAACAGTCAACCAGATAAAACGGGACAAAGCCAACCAGACAAACCATAAGAGGCCACAATGACCGTAAATAAAATTTCAGCACAAAATATCTGCGCATATCATGAATACGGATTCCCAACAAAATGGAATAAGAAACAATTGCAGTAATGACAACACCCCAGATTCCCAATAAAGGAACCAACAGATAGTTCAAAACCACATTGGCAACAGCAGCAACAATAATGGCAGGGAGAGTCTTGGCAGTTTCTCGGGCACACTGATATCCCATGTCCAAAAAGGCAGACAAGGCAAACAATAGTGCCGCAATTCCCAAGGGATATAAGTACACTTTACTTTCCTGATATTCCGGAGCTACCAGCCACGAATAATTTAGTTTCAATCCAAAAGCAAACAATACGAATATAATCGACAACAAATGAATGTATCCGTTGAACACATCCGAGAAAAACACATTCCTGTCCTGACTTCCATATTGCTGTAATGCCGTTTCCTGCCAAGCCTGGTAAAAAATAGTTGCAAGTATCTGCAAAATGGAAACAAATCGCAAGGCTACTGCATATATACCGTTGTCCGTCAACGACAAGAAATGCTCTATAAAAAATCGGTCACTGCTTCCAGTCAGCCACCAGCAAATCACTCCCGGCAGCAATGGCAACGAATATGCCAACAAATCTTTTTTAAGTTTGGAATCCCGACTGGAAAATTTAAAATACTTTATACATAGCCGCAACCTGATTTCTATATAGACAATAGCCACAATACGGGCTACAATGTTCGCCAAGAATATACCTGTCAGTCCCATTTTCAAGACAACGACAAACAATACGGAGAAAACCCCGATACTGAATGCAGAAATAATATTGGAAACGACAAATACAGTCGTCTGCCTGACTCCGCGTGCAACTTGCCCATAGATTTCAAATAAGGACATCGACACCAACAGCAATAACGAATACCCAAAATAGTGGATTCGAATGAAAAAGGAAGCAACCAGTGCTATCAATATAAAAATCAACAACGACCTGAACAATAAATTAAACGAAACACTGATAACTTTCGTATAATCCTCTTCCGTTGAACCATCCATCAGAAATCGGAAAGAACCGTCTTTCAGCTGTAACGTTGCAAAAGGCACCATCAGGAATATCACATTCAGGCATAAATCGTAATATCCAAAATCTGCGGCATTTATGAAATAAGTATAGAGAGGTATCATCATAAAGGTTATCAGTTTTGAACCGATATTACCCAATGCATAGACACCTACGTCCTTAGCTAACTTTCTTACTCTATTACCGCTCTCAGCCATTTGCTATAAGTTTACACGTTCCAGACTTCAAATAAACTTCCTGACATCTGGATCTTTCATATTTTTAAACGATGCAAATACACAAATATTATCAATAGCAAAAACAACTTCCACATGGCAATACACTAACAGGAACTCGAATTAAAAGCATCAATCAACATCTGAGCCACGTGCGCATTCGACAATTTCTCCCGGAAACGGATACAGTTGGCTACATAACGCTCGTTGTCATTGATTATTTTGATCAGTTCCGGTACGCCCCAATCATCTTGAACGATACCCAATTCATTGGCCTTTATATATGGAGCAGAAGCAGGCAAAGAGTTTATCAAAACCGGAGTACCGGAAACAATCGACTCGGGAATTGACACAACATTTAAATCCTTTTGTGTATTCAATAGTGAACACATCGACTCCATTACACAAGAATTCAAATTCTTATGCGCAATAAAGCCTAAAAACACAACCGAATCTTTCAAATTTAAATCGTTCACCAATTGTTTCAGTTCTCCTTCCAATTCACCACGTCCTGCAATCAACAAACGAACATCCTTAAAAGCATCCAAAGCATGCAGTTCTGCAAACTTACGAATAACATAATCAACTCTTTTTCCCGGAACCAAACGAGAATAAGAAATAATTTGACGCTTTTTCTCTGAAGAATAAGCAAACTTATCAAGATTCACACCATGTTCCACACAAATATCCGACACGTTTGCACAAAACTGCCGTATATAACTGCAGGCAGATTCTGAACGGGCAACCACCTTGATTTTTTTCATAAACATTGGCACCACCAAATTGTGCCATACTTTTGATGGAATCTTGTGAAATTTCTTCTGATGTACATTCACCTCCTGCCAGATCAACAATTTTTGGGGACAAACAATAGCAGCATCCAATGTAAGCAATGAAAACACTTCACTGCTTAAAATCATATCAAATTTGTTCCTATTTTTCTTCAAATAATCTCTTAAATCAGGCAAACAGGGCAATACTGAGGGTTTGAACACCTTTTTCCATTTGCCTCTGAAAAACAACACATCAAAAGCATATTGCTCCTGCTCTTCCGGCCGGTAATCCTCTGCTGCTACAAGCGTCACCTCATGTCCTAATTTTTTAAAACCAAGACACATATTGTAAATCATCGTGTCTTTAATAGATTTCACACGAGGAATGACATCTTTTTCTGCACTAAATAAAATAGCATTTAAAACAAGAATTCTCATAGCAACTACATTTTATTTTATTCACCCAACTATTGCGGCCTGATAAACTGCTGTTGTTCGGGCCGCAATTTTCTTCCAGTCGTAGTCTGCCACATTCACCGTCCGGCAACGATAGCTATCAACACTTTCTGCCAAGAACTCACTTAATTTCAGTTGCATGGATTCTACATCAGCTGACTTAAAGTAGGATTTTTCTGGCAAATCCAACAAATGGGTAGCCTCAATATCGGAAACGAGCAATGGCAATCCGAAATTAATAGCTTCCAGGAGGACCAGCGGAAAGCCCTCAATCCTTGATGACAACACATAGACCAGCGCATGACTATAAAGCTGCGACAAATTACCTCCATCAACAAACCCGGCAAACACCACATTATCGCCAGCCATTGCTTTCAGACTGTCGAAATACGCCGTATCTTGATCGGGAGCCCCTGCTATTACAAGTTTTACCTCCGTCTTTAAATTATTGTATGCCTGAATCAGCAAGTCAAATCCTTTCTCCGGAGTGATTCTTCCAACTGAAAGGATATATTTACCCGGATCCACTCCCAATTTCTGCAAAAAATCTGTTGCCGGGTTCCTTTGAAGCGGAACAATCCCATTGGGAATGTAAACCGACTTGGCCTTCACTTTTTCCGAATACTTGTCACGTTGGAACTTATTGACAAAGATTATCCGATTGGACGCTGACAATGCGATTTTTTCCGACATCCGAAGAACAAACTTTCCGAACCAGTTCCATTTGTCATGCTCATAATTGGCACTATGATATGTCAATACCACTTTTTTCCCGGCAAGCCGCAACAAAGGGGCAAACATGGCCGGTCCAATATTGTGGATATGTACCACCTGTGTGCGGGAAAAAACAGAAATCAACGTGGCTAACAAAGAATGAAAAACAGCTTCCAGTCCTGTCACCCGAGTAGATGGCAGGTCCAGAAACTGTATATTGTCATATTTTGTATTCTTATAGGCTTTATTTATAAAAGGCTTACGACGGAACACACGTATTTTAACACCCTCCATTAATGGATATAATCGTTCGCAATGACGTTCCACTCCCCCTTGAATACCAGGAAAGCCTCGCGTACCGATAACATCAATTTTCATAAAGCCTTCTTTTTTGATAAATACCAGAATTTAATCCCAGCAAATTGGTTTTCCGTGTTTTACACGCCAACGGTTTTTCAAAATCCATTTGATAGGAATCCACGGACGAAGCTTCATATCATGACGTTCGGTCACAATAAACGCACAATTACGGTTGCAGTTTTTCACCAATTCAAGCGCCTTCTTCGCCTTTTCCGACTTCATGATATTCTCAAAGCTATCTTCTTTGATATTTCCGATAATCCATTCTTCTCCCGAACCGTTACATGGCGAAACGTTGCCAAACGGGTCGATAAAGAAAAAATCAGTCAAAGCTCCGCAAGGTGGACGATATCCCGGTTCGTCACCACGTAGACGGCGATGAATGCTGCGGTTGAAATACGCACGGCCCATATCTTTCAGACGACCCTTCAGGGTGCGGCGTTTTGAGGTAAGCAATGCCGCCACAAACTTTTCGTGCTCCTTCAATGCATCTTCACTCACCAACACATTGTCATCCTTATGGAAATACCAAGAATTGTGCACTACGGAATTGCCCAACTCCACATCCAGAGCCACGCACAACTCATACAAATGCAATAAATCCTTATAATTGTCCGGAGAGATAACCACTGAGAAGCCAATGTTCTTACATTTTGTCTTTTTCAATTCCAGCATTGTACGCAAAGCATGGTCAAAACCGTTTATCGTACCACGTTTCTTGTCGTTCAGTGCCGGCAGACCTTCCAAGCTGACACGAATCAGAATATTAGGATACTTGTTTGCCAGTCGGACAATCGTATCCGTATTAAAACCATTCGTACTCAGTTCCAGAAGTGAAGCTTTAGGATATAGGATTTCAAAAATCCTATCTATATCTTTACGAATAGTTGATTCGCCACCCGTAATGTTAATACGCAACCCAGCCGGCAACTTCTCATAAAACGAAGGATCGATTTCGTCCTCAGCTTTCGTCTGATGCTGCCAGATGTTACACATGTTGCACTTTGCATTACAACGGTATGTCGTAATCAAGCTACCTTGTACTATATTTGCCATATCTATATCTTTAGAATTGCCAAGAGTTATATATTAAAACGCATTAGCAACTTTTTTATTGTCTTAAATCAGAAACAATATTTTTCATTATTTAAAAGATGCTGACCTACAGTTCCTTTATTTGTACAAATCCATTATTTTCTGCAAATAGACATTTCGGTCAAATTGTGCAATACTCTTTTCGGCAATCAACTTATAATCAAAAGGAGATTTCCAAGCCGTCTCCAGCGTTTTTTTCAGCGAATCAGAATCACCCGAACGGAACAAAAATCCAGTCGATGGAGAGACAAGTTCCGGAATACCGCCGATACGCGCACCCACCACAGGCGTTCCGAAACACAAGGATTCAATCACGCTCAAAGGATTGTTCTCATACCATTCCGAAGGTATTACCGAGAATCTCGCTTCCGATAGATATTGACGAACCTGCCCTGCATTCAAGTGTCCAAGGAACTCAATGTTTTTACAACCGGCATACTTACTTTTCAGTTCTTCTACAAGAGGCCCTCCACCCGCAATTTTCAATGTATACGGAAGTTGTACAGCAACTTCCAATAACGTGTTCACACCTTTTTCTTCCGACAGGCGTCCGACATAAATGTAGTAAGGTTTCCGCTCTTTTACGACAGAATAGTCCTTGACCTTTTCCGGATCGACAAAGTTGCATACCACATTCAACTTCTTGGGGTCAAACCCGCCCTGCTCCATTTTACGAGCCATAAAATCGCTCGGACAAACAAAAGCATCGGTATACGCCTCCAACTTCCGACGGTCCCAATAACGGGCCTCCCAATAAGCAAGCTGACTTGCCACACGGCTGCCTTTCATACAACGTTTGTCGACAACACCATGGACATTACCACCTATACACTCTTCACAAACTTTTCCCTGCGACAGACAGGAATACGAAGGACACACCAACTTATAGTCGTGCAGCGTCCAAACCGTCTTAGCCCCAAAATCCTTCGCCATTTTGACGATGACTGGGGAAAGGTAGGAATGTATATTATTAAAATGCACCACATCCGGGCAAAAATCCTTCAGCAGCCGGGCAAAAGCAGCCTTCACACCGGCTCCGCCGAATATACGGGATGCCGCCCTCAACTTACTACCTATGCCACCGGAAAAAGAAACTTCCGGTGCAAAATAATTGCTATATGGTGTCAGGAAATTCCCTGCATACTGCATAGCGAAAACAGCTGTTTCATGTCCTTGTTCACGAAGCATCTGCTCCAAGCTGATGGCACACACGCAGTCACCGCCGCGATTATAATAGAACTTATTGACAATTAAAATCTTCATTGTTTTATGCACAAAGAATTGCAACTATCATTCTCCCGTTCTCTTCCGTGATTCCAAATGCAGCCTTACAGTCAGCAGTCAGGCAGCAGCGTTCAACGACACCGACCAACAGACCCATATGTTCCGGCACTGTGGTCAATGGTGAATCCGAAGAAATCGGCAATCCGTTTATCAATACATAGTCATACTTACCTTTCAGCTCCTTCACCAGCTCTGCAAAACGGTCAGAGAACAACGCCTCCACCGGATATTCGCAATGCTGCCCTTTAGGAACGACAAAGAGTTTATCGCTCAAGCCAGTGGCTTTCACAACCGAATCCACGGTCAAAAGCTCGTCATTGACAAAATCAACGACTCCCTTACCGCCTTGAGCATCCAGAAGATTTTCAGAATTCGAGCAATTAATGTCGACTACCACCGTACGTTTCCCAGTTAAAGCCAACAGACGGCCTAAATTGGAAACGACAAATTCACTGTGACTGTCTGCCATGGAAGCGACATAGCATACATTGTCAGGTTCAGAAAGCAGTTCATTTCGCAAGGCCCGGAATTCTGCGGCATTGCCATCGTTGGATTTGAAATCAACATCTTTCTGCGACTGACTGCAAACATCGGCCCACACTGGCACTCCGATAACATTTTCAACATCATTCCGAATCACCAGACGTTTCACACGGGCACCTTTATAGACAAACCAGAATGTAGGCAACAGCAACGTAGCCAACAGGCCAAGACCACCCATGACGCTCCATTTCGGAGCCACCGGCTTCACGTCGTGGTAAGCAGCATCAACCACACGGCCCATCGGATAGTTTGAACCGAGTTTCAAGACACTGGTTTCCCGCTGTTCGAGCAAGAACACATAAAGATTGTTCTTTATCGTCTGGTCGCGCATCAGGTTCAGATATTCACGTTCGTGAGTCGGCAAGTTCTTCAAACGGGAAGCAAATTTACCATCTTCCCTCACGAAATCATTGTAAGCTATTTCTGTACTTGCACGCGCCTTTTCGATTGTTTCAACAACCCCCGAACGCATACCGTCAATCTGGGCATTCAGTAACATCAGGGAAGCATTGTCCTTCTTTGCCGACATATTCAGCTCCATCCGCTTTACAACCAGATTATTGTAGGCCTCAATCGACTTGGCGGCACCTTCATATTCCACACCGCTTGTAATAGGAATCATGGAATAGCGGTTGGCAGGGTCGTCCAGGAACTTGCAAATCATGTCGAACACAGCCAACTGTGTCTGAATCTGCACAATCGACTGTTTGTTGGCGCTTGTCTGTTCCAACAATACTTTGGCTTCTACCTCAATATCGGTTACATTATTGGAAGTTTTAAAATCCTCCACTTTCTTTTCCGCATCATGCAGCTGACCGGTCAACGATGCCAGACGATCATCAATGAATCGCAGTTCATTTGACGTCTTCAGATTCTTTTCATCCGTACGGCGATTATTATACAGTTCAATCAACTTGTTCAGAATATCCTTACCCCTCTGCAAATCATTGTCTTCAATCTCCAGCATGATGCCATTTGATTTTTTGGAAGAATAATCTATGGTAAGTTCCTGTGCATAAAACTCTGCAATCTGACTGTTGCCGGAAACACTGATCTTTATATTTCGATCCACGCCTTGTTTATAATCCGCAGTCTTCTCCAAAACAAAAATACCACTGGAGGGGATATTTATCGTAAGCGGAAGCGTAGCTCCATTCTTCTCGAACAACGTAGTCTTTAGCAGTCCCTTAGCTGCCTTCACATCAGCAGTTCCGTCTGCATGCAGTTTCACCGTCATTTGAAATCCTTGCTTTAAGGTGTCAAACAGTTCATCTGGAGCCAAAAGCACCACAGGCGACTTTTTATACAGTGAATAGTTTTTCATCGCAATTTCCTCACGATAGGTACGGTTCAGATTCAATTCGGAAATCATTTCGCAAAGCAAACTGTGAGATTGCATAACAAGGATTTCATCATCGACAGAACCGCCGCCCATTGAGCCCAAAGAAAATGTACGCATCATTTGTGCCATACCTCCCGCTGCACCACCGCCTCCATCTTCCTGTTCAATCAAGATATTGGCATGAAACAGATAGTCAGCATTCTTCTTATACATATAGAATGCTACGAACCCCATAATGAGCACAAAAGCAATCAGGTAATAATACCAATGCTGCTTCATCTCATAGATGGTTCTTGAAAAATCAATTTTGTCAGATTTTTTATTCATATCTCGTTTATTTTTATTCATACCTAAGTTTTGTAGATTCTGCTCTTTTTCCCAACTGCTTTGTCCTTGCCGCCAATAAGCCCAACACGGCCATCAGCAATTCTCCCGGAACTTGAAGAACACTACAACTGGAAGTAGCATCAATTGCCAAGAATCCAAAAGCTAGCACGCCGACCACAAAAAGAGGCGACATATTTCCATGCAATAACAAGCGTAACTTCTGCCAGAGCCACCAGCTAAAAACGACAAAAAGGACAACGCCTATTAGTCCAAACTGAGCCAATTCAGGATAAAATGTATCAGCAATATATGAATCAAATGTCGGAGACAATCCCCACACTGCATCTATTCCATACTTGTAATACACTTGAGAATAGTTGATGGCTGTTGAAGAGGAATATGTCGCAAAAGAGGCCAAACCAGAGCCCAACCACAGATGGTCTGCAAAAATTAGCATGGTAGTAGCATACAAAACTGGACGTGCAAAGGATTCTGCCACTTCCGGATCAAAGGTATCAGAATTACCTGTAATAAAATAATATTCAATCTTATTCCACGATACAGCAAGAATGGCTACGACTACCAACAATATAATACCGAAATTTCGTAGATTTTTTAAATTCATCATACCTGGCTTGTAGACAAAAAGCATAAACATCGCCAAGACAAAAAATCCGTAATATTTGGCACGCGTACAGGCCAGCCCCATCAAAAACATAGCCACAGCCCACAGCAAGTCCTTTCGATTCCAACCCTTGGGTTGCTCTTTATCGTAAGCCATCAGTAAATATACGATACCGCATCCGGCACACAACAGACCTTGATAGTAGACATGGAAAAGCAAGGTACGATAGGTATTTGTCACCATCAATAGAAAAGAAAATACCGACAGCACGATACACAGGTATTTTAATATCTGCTTTTCCTTATTCGTAAATTGGGGAGCTATCGCATAGGTAACGGAAAAGGCTATCAGCGGTTTCATCTGAATGACAAAATCATTAACAATGGCACGCGGGGTATTGTAATTAAGAAAATAGATGCTGTACCAGGCATAGAATGCCATCACAGCCAAAAACACAAAAAACAACCGGTAGGCACGCCACCGGCGGTTGTAAAGCATATCCAACGCACCCAATATGGCAAATGCCAGCAGACACACTTCATCGGCGAGTTTGAATATAGCAATCCCAAACATCAAACTCAGCACGGCAAAACAAAACAGCCAGAAGTATGTCCGATTAATGTCCAGCATCAACTATTTATTCATTATCTATTGTTGATAACCAAGGCAATCAGCAAAGAAGATATCACTGATGCAAGACTCACGACTGTCGAAACGACCTGAATACGGAATGAATTGTTCTGATTATATTTTGAATTGTCCTTTCTTACCTTGTTAGGCTCGACATAGATTACATCATTCTGCTGAAGATAGAAATAAGGCGAATTTACCACATTGGCATCATTCAGATTGATGCGATGGTAAGTGCGCACACCGTCCACTTCACGGATAAGCGTCACATTCTCGCGGCGGCCGTATTCTGTCAAGTCGCCTACTGTTGCCAATGCGTCAAAAATGGAAAAACGTTCTGTGGTAACAACAATTTGTCCCGGATTCTTCACTTCACCCAACACATTGACACGGAAGTTCATCAGCTGAACACGGACAATCGGATTCTCCACATCCTTGGAAATTTCCTTTGTCAGCATTTCCGTCAGCTCGTGAATGGTCATGCCGGCCACATGAAGCTGTCCCAATACCGGGAACTGGATATTACCATCCTTATTGACAATATATGTTTGATTCTTCGGCGAAGTTGTAAGCTCCAGACTACCTGCCTGCGCCGGATTCGACAACGGAAGGTTGTAGATGGCAGTTGCTTCAGGAACAAGAGAGTTGACCGATATGAAAAGTTCGTCAGCAGGAACTATTTCTATAGCATAATCCACATTTCGGATGCTTTCGCCCACCTCATCGGCATTCTGAAAATAAGTAAGGCTTTCTCCTGTTCTACAGGAAGTGAACAACATGGCAAACACTCCGATTAAAAGTATCAAAATATTATTCTTTCTCATATATGCACATTTTTAATTTAAACGAATCCAAGAACATTTTATTATGTTTCCGGCTTGTAATCTTTTATTAAACGGCCATACAACAGTTTTACTGCACGGCTATTTTTTATTTTAACCGATAAGCAATCAATATTTCCGCAGTCTTCGTTAACTTTGCACGACATTTTTAAGTATAGCCCACATGGATATAGCACTTCCTTTCAACATAACGACACTGGAACTTTCGGCACTTTCCTGCCTGTTCCTGCTGACAATCGTCGTCATTGCCACTTCCGCCGCTCTGCCACGCCGCATCGGCAGATGGATAAAACAAAAATCATTGGCTCAGGACGGGAATGCCAGAACAAATTTGCCCGCACTTTCTGTAATAGTCTACGCCCCTGCCAACTGTAGCGAAGCACTTCAAACAATGATTCCTCTATTGATGGAGCAAAATTATCCCGACTATGAAGTAATTGTGGTTAACGCCGACAAATGCGGACATGTGGGCGATGCCCTCACCCGCTTGGGATTGGAATATCCCCATCTGCGCACGACATTCACTCCCGAAAACTCCTGCAATGTTTCCATAAAGAAGCTGTCCATCACACTCGGCATCAAAGCGGCTGTCAACGATTTCGTACTGATTACGTCAGCCCTTTGCCGCCCGAAATCCGACCAATGGCTGACGGGCATGGCACGCCATTTTGCCAAGGGCGCGGACATCGTTGTCGGCTACGCCCACAGTGAATTCGACAACGATGTGGAAAGAGGCCGGCGCTACCGTGCCTATGACGAAACGGAAGAAGCTGCCGTCTATCTTAATGCTGCTCTCTGCCGCCGTCCGTTCCGCTGTCACGGAAGCAACATTGCATACCGCAAGCAACTGTTCTTCGACAACCGCGGATTCTCTTCTTCGCTGAATCTGAAGTACGGCGACGACGACATCTTCCTGAAAGAGATAGCACGCCGCGGAAAGACTGCGGTCGAATTGTCGCCGGAAACTATCCTGCTGGAACACCACGACGATTTCCGTTACGAATTCCGCTTGCAGAAACTGTTCCGATGCTTTACCCAACGGCGCACACGCCCGCTCATCAACGGAGAAACGGTAAGACAAGCTTGCTACTACTTATTTCTTCTGGCCGTTGCCTGCACGATAGGCTATGCCGCATGGATTGCCTTACAAACCAATGAGATATCCGACTATTGGAAAGCAGGAGCCATCGGCGGCGCTGCGCTACTGCTGTTTATCGTTCAACAGCTTTTCGACATATTGACCTACCGCAAAACCGCACGTCTGCTGCAAGGACGCATGTTGTTTTTCACCGTACCGGTACTGCGTTTCATACGTCCGTTCAGAAACTGCATAGCCCGCATAAAATCACGTCACGCCGGCAACTACACCTGGCAATAACCGAAACAATGACCAAGATAACATCAAGGGGCTGTACCGGAAAACCGATACAGCCCCTTGACTGTTTATTGATGCAACCGATTAGATTATCAGCATGGCATCACCATATACGCCAAAGCGATATTTTTCTTTTACAGCTTCATTATAGGCATTCATCACGATATCGTAATCACCGAATGCAGCAACAAGCATAAGCATCGTTGAATACGGCAAATGGAAATTACTGATCATTGAAGTGCAGACCGTAAAGTCATACGGCGGGAAAATAAACTTGTTTGTCCAGCCGCTGAACTCCTTGATATGTCCGTCCATGCTTACAGTACTTGCCATGGCGCGAAGCACAGAAGCGCCAACAGCGCAGACTGCCTTTCCGGCATCTTTCGTACTGTTCACCAAGTCAACCAGATGAGCACCCACTTCCACCTGTTCTGAGTCCATACGGTGCTTTGTCAAGTCTTCCACATCAATTTCACGGAAATTGCCCAATCCGAAATGCATGGTCAAGAAATCGTAGTTTACACCCTTGATTTCCATACGTTTCAGCAATTCACGGCTGAAGTGTGTACCGGCAGCAGGAACCACTACTGCACCCTCATTTTTGGCAAAAATGCACTGGAAACGTTCTTCGTCTTCCGGCACCGGTTCACGGGTAATATATTCAGGAAGCGGAGTTTGTCCGAGTTTGAACAAGGCATCCTTGAACTCGTCGTGCGGACCGTCGTAAAGGAAACGAAGTGTACGGCCACGGGAAGTGGTATTGTCGATAACTTCCGCTACCATTGACTCATCTTCTCCGAAATACAGTTTGTTGCCGATACGTATCTTTCGTGCAGGTTCTACCAATACGTCCCACAATTTATGTTCCTCGTTAAGTTCGCGCAACAGGAACACTTCAATTCTTGCACCGGTTTTTTCCTTGTTGCCGTACAGACGGGCAGGGAAAACCTTTGTATCATTAAACACAAAAAGGTCGCCGTCGTCGAAATAGTCAAGAACTTCCTTAAACACTCTGTGTTCAATAGCTCCAGTCTTACGGTTTACAACCATCAGTCTCGACTCGTCGCGTTCCGGGGCCGGATATTGTGCGATTAATTCCTCCGGCAATTTAAATTTAAATTGTGAAAGCTTCATATCTTGTGTTCTCGTTTTAAATTTCTTTTCTACTGATTTTCTTCCGGCAATTCAATGTCGGCTGTTTCCAAGTGTTTCATCAAATCCTCTACCGAAAGGCAGTTTTCCACTGCCACATCGCCTACTCGCGTACGGCGCAAGCCCGTCAGGTGTCCGCCACTGCCCAACGCTTCTCCGATGTCACGCGCAAGGGCACGGATATAAGTGCCTTTGCTGCACACTACCCGAATGACAATGACCGGCATCTGCATGTCGAGCAGCTCAATTTCATCGATAACAAGCTCCTTGGCCTTTATGTTCACTTTCTTGCCCTTCCGCGCCATTTTATAGGCACGTTTGCCGTCAATCTTACAGGCCGAATAGGCAGGAGGAACCTGCTTGATGCTGCCGACAAACTTTTTCAGAGCTCCTTCCACCATCGGGCGGTCGATGTGCTCCCACGGATATTCGGCATCTATTTCCGTTTCCAAATCAAAAGAAGGCGTGGTCGCCCCTAAACGGATAGTCGCCACATATTCCTTTGTATGCGCCTGAAGTGCCTCAATCTGCTTGGTGGCACGCCCTGTCACCACAGTCATCACTCCAGTTGCCAACGGGTCGAGCGTACCGGCATGGCCTACTTTCAGTTTTTTCAATCCGGTACGGCGTGAAAGTGCACCCCGGATACGCTTCACAACGTCGAACGACGTCCAGCGAAGCGGTTTGTCAACATAAAAAATTTCTCCTTCTACGGGATGAAGCATATATCAATTTTTAGTCTATTGTAAGGTTTGCTCCTGACATGAGCATTACCAAAATCACCACTCCGACAATAATACGGTAATAGCCAAAAAGCTTGAAACCATATTTTGTCACATAGTCGATAAAGAACTTCACGGCCAACACTGCCACCACAAACGCCACAACATTACCGACAATCAGCACTGCAAGGTTGTCCATGATGACAGAAGAACCGAAATCCATATACAACTTAAGCAGCTTATAGCAAGTAGCAGCAAACATTGTAGGCACCGCCAAGAAAAACGAAAATTCAGCAGCATTCTTGCGGCTTAATCGCTGCGACATACCTCCAACAATAGTTGCCATCGAACGCGACACACCTGGAATCATGGAAATACACTGCATCAAACCGATACGGAATGCGCGTTTCTCTGTCAGTTCAGTGCTGTCCGAACCTTTATTGAAAATTCTATCACAGAAAATCATAAATACACCACCCACAATAAGCATGATGGCGACAACTTCCACGCTTTCGAGCATGGCATCAATATATTTTTCAAGCAGCAATCCTAACACAGCAGCCGGAATGAACGCTACAAAAAGTTTCCAATAAAAATCATATTTGTGAAGAAAACGCTTCAATGGAGTCGCATTTTCCGGAGCAGGCGTATGGTTCAACCGGAAAAAGCGCTTCCAATAAAGCCATACAACCGACAAAATTGCACCAAACTGGATAATGAACGTAAACGCCTTCACAAAAGGAGTACTTTCAACACCCAGCAAATGCTGTGTAATTATCATGTGACCGGTTGAAGAAACCGGAAGAAATTCTGTAAGTCCCTCTACTACTGCAATAATTACCGATTCAATAACATTCATACGCTACGTCTACTTTTTCTTATATAAAATTGCAAAAAACATCAGCACAAACCCTAAAAAAGAAATTGTCGGTCCGACAGCAATACGCACGGTGCTGAAAATATCGGGATTGAACGCCTCGTCGGTGCTCGGTTCGCCGCCCATCAGCAGAAAGCCGACTATAATCATTACCACAGAAACCCCCATCAGCAGAAAGTTTGCCTTAGTCAAAGTCTTGGTAGTTTCCGGTTGCTGTCCGGAAACATTGTTGATTTCTTCCATATATAATTTTAAGCTTAAAATGATTATCGTTTAAACAAATCGTCGTAGCTGAGACGGATGTATTTGTCAGCGGCCAAAAAGGCTGCCAAACCGCATATCAGCACACCCAGCACTATCAGTCCTGCAAACACGGCCACAATTTCCAGCGCTGAGAACGAAACAACAAGCGCTTCGTCGATATTCTGAAGGAACAGATAGACACCCAACAGGAAAAGCATCGACACGAATGCGGCAATCAAACCGTTCAGCATATTGCTTATGACAAACGGCCGACGGATAAATCCCGGCTTTGCACCGACAAGTTTCATTGTATGTATCAGGAAACGGCGGGAATACACAGTCAACCGCACCGTATTGTTAATCAGCACGAAAGAGATAAGCATCAGCAACACGGCTATGACAAACAGCACCAATGCCACATTACTGATATTACGGTTGGCGGCATCCACCTCGCTCTTGTGCATGGCTATTTCGTCGACGAAAGTGATAGTTTTCAACTGCCGTTCAATCACTTGCAGACTGTCAAGATTGGCATATTCGGCCTTTACATACACTTCATACTCGGCATTCAGCGGATTCACACCAAACAGTTCCACCAGATTCTCACCCGTTTCTGCCTGCCAATTCTGCAACGCAGCTTCCTTCGAAATGAATTTCACATCCGACACGTAAGGCGAAGCCTTCCACATTTTGTCCATCGCCGCCACCTGTTCGGGAGTAGTTTCACTCTGCAAAACCACACTGAAACCTATATTTTCTTTCAGTTCCTTTGAGAATGTATTGGCAAGTATTCCAAGGAACGCAATGATTCCCAAAAGCAGCAACACCAAAGCGACGCTGATTGTCGATGTGAAATTTGACTGAAAATAAGATATTTTCGATTTTTTCTCTTTGCTCATCACTATGTACTTTTACCCGTTTACACATAAAACGGGAAATTTAAGAAAATTATTTGCAAAGATAATGCAAGGTGAGAGCAAAGGCAAACGAAAACGCAGTTTTCAGTTTAACTTTGCCGAACCGCAGCTTATCTTATGCAAAGATACAACCGCCAAAGTGCCTTTGTCAATTGCCTATATAGTTTTATTTTGTTTTTTTACCTAATTTTTAGACGATTAAAATGTTTTGAGGTGTAGGCAAAATAAATAAGAGCACCGACGACACATGCGGCAAAGCAAATCCAATACACAAAATGATAGCTGGTGCGCTCGGCAATGTAGCCGCCGCTGAAGATTCCTATACCGGCCCCCACATCCCACGAAGTCAGATAGGAAGAGTTTGCGGTACCCCGTCGGCTGTTGGGCGCAAGATTGATAAACATGCTCTGGTAGGAAGGGCACATGGTGCCGTAGCCAAGCCCGATTATCAGTGCCGACACATAGAAAGCGGCCATGTGGCTGATTCCGACAAAAACCAGAAAGCCGACAACAACCAGAATCATTCCGGCCTTCACGTTTTCAATGATATACCCCCTGCGCACCCACTTGTTCGTGAACACGCGCGAAAGTATCAGTCCCACGGAAAGCACCAGAAAGAACACCCCACTGCCGGAATATATGCCGAGTTCCTGTTTTCCGTAAATGGCAAGATAAGTGGTAAGCGTCGCACTGGCGAAAGCGAACGGAATCAAATTGAAACCCTCTGTCAGGCTCACTTTCAGGAAAAAGCGGTCGAACGACAGCGGCACTTGGTTCTTGACGATGGCGCGAGGCTTGTTTTTCACCATCATTATGCAGGCGAATCCTATCAGCGAGGAAATCAGAGGCACTGCAAATACCAGATGAATGTTGGGAATATTATTGTATAGTGCTAAAGCCACCGACGGACCTATTGCCATTGCCAGATTGTTGCTGATACCGTAATAGCCGATGCCTTCACTGCGGCGGCTTGAAGGAAGCACGTCAATGGCAACCGTACTGTTGGCCACCGAAGTTGACCCGAAAGCAAACCCCTGAAGCGTACGCACCAGTCCGAACATCAGCACGGTAGTAGAGGCCACGAATCCAATATTGAACAGCGAAAAAACCAGATAGCACACCATCAGCACCTTCTTGCGCGGAAAGCTGTCGACGATATAACCGCTAAACGGACGAATCATCAGTCCGGTAATGATAAAGCCGCCCATCACTTCTCCGATGATGTCGCGCCCTGCCCCCAGCTCGTCGGCAAGATAAATCGGCAGAATCGGCATCAAATTATATAATGAAAAGAACAGCAGGAAATTCGCAAGCATGACAAACACATAGTTGCGATTCCACAGGCGGTTGTCGCCATCGGCCACTGCATACGGGTCGAAATCCGGAGCATTGCCGGAAATTGCTTCTTTAGTCATACACAGATTCGTTTTTATGTTGTCAGCCGGAGCAGGCAAACGCCCTGCTCCCAAGCCATACTATTCCACTTCTTCGCCAATCAGCGTAGCCGATGAAGCGTCCTTCACCTTCACGCGGACAAGCTCGCCGATACGGTGGTTTCCACGGGGAAATACCACCACCTTGTTCTGCTCCGTGCGACCGAAAAGCTGTTCGCGCGAACGTTTGGAGTAGCCTTCCGTCAGCACTTCAAATGTTTTGCCGATATCGCGGCGGTTGCTTTCTGCCGAAAGTTCGTTCTGCAAGGCAATCATGCGGTTCAGACGGTCTATCTTCACCTCTTCGCTCACATTGTCGGGCAGATTCTTGGAGGCAAACGTTCCGGGACGTTCGGAATACTTGAACATGAACGCACTGTCGAACACCACTTCGCGCATCAGGCTCAGCGTTTCTTCAAAATCCTCTTCCGACTCATCGTGGAAACCGGTAAACATGTCAGTAGAGATACCACAGTCAGGCATTGCCTTACGGATAGCGGCAATACGGTCGAGATACCACTCACGGGTATATTTGCGGTTCATCGCCTTCAGCACCTTGTTGCTGCCCGACTGCACCGGCAGATGGATGTGGCGGCACACGTTCGGAGTTTCAGCAATGACCTGAATTGTTTCGTCGCTCATGTCCTTCGGGTGGGAAGTTGTGAAACGCACACGCATTTCAGGTGCCGACTCAGCAACGAGCTTGAGCAGGCCGGCAAAGCCGAGAACACGGCCGTCGGGATATTCATAATGATAGGAATTGACATTCTGTCCCAGCAGCGTCACTTCCTTGAAACCTTTGGCACGCATGTCGGCAAGTTCGTTCAGGATGCTCTGCGGTTCACGGCTGCGTTCACGGCCGCGGGTATAAGGCACGATGCAGTAGGAACAGAAATTGTTGCAGCCGCGCATAATGCTGATAAAACCGCTGATACGGTTATGACCGATACGCTGCGGAATTACGTCGCGATAGGTTTCCGTTGTCGAAAGTTCGATATCGATGGCCTTTTCGCCCACCTCAGCCGAAGCCACAAGGTCGGGAAGCGAAAGATAAGCGTCAGGGCCTGCCACAATATCCACACCGTGGTTGGCAATCAGGTCGTCCTTCACGCGTTCAGCCATACAGCCCAGCACGCCTACAATCAGTTTGCGTCCCTTGCGCTTTTTACGCAACGAGGCAAAATATTCAAGACGTGAAAAAATTTTCTGTTCGGCATTGTCACGGATTGAACATGTGTTCAAGAACACGGCATCGGCTTCTTCCAATTCCTCTGTCAACTCGTAACCCGCCATTTGCATCACCGAAGCAACGACTTCGCTGTCGGCAACGTTCATTTGGCAACCATAAGTTTCTATAAATAACTTTTTGTCAAATTGTCTTTGTTCGTCCATAATTATCTTTTCAAACGTCTGTCCGGATTATTTTGTTTAGCGTGCATCTTTTATTGCACCATTTATGCCAAAATTCAAATATTTTAGTATTTTTGCACTTGGCATAGTATGCGCAATTTGCATCGTGCAAAAATACTAAAATTAATAGACTTTTTATTTTTCGACAACGAAAAACTAAACTTAATTTTAATTAATATGGCTTTTCCTTTTATCACTGCAGAACAAGCTGCAGAATTTGTAAAAAATGGCGATAACGTCGGTTTCTCTGGTTTTACAGCTGCCGGTACTCCGAAATTCGTCGCTCCAGCTATTGCCGCTAAAGCAAAAAAGGAACACGAAGAAGGTCGCCCGTTCAAAATCAACGTTTTTACTGGTGCGTCTACCAATGACAACATCGACGGCGAACTCAGCCGTGCCAACGCAGTAAACATCCGTACTCCGTATCAATCGTGCAAGGATACTCGAAACAGCCTCAACTGCCACGAAATCCATTACTTTGACATGCACCTCTCTCAATTGTCACAGAACCTCCGCTACGGATTCTTCGGCAAGATTGACGTTGCAGTTATCGAAGCCCGCGAAGTCAGCGACAACGGTGAAATCCTGTTGGGTGCCGGCGTCGGCAATATCCCGACTTTCGCCCATATGGCCGACAAAATCATCATTGAACTTAACGAACATATCCCGGCTGAAATCCGCGGACTTCACGATATATATATTCCTCTCGACCCTCCTTACCGTCGCGAGATTCCTATCTACAAGCCAAGCGACCGCATCGGTACTCCGTACCTGAAAGTTGACCCGGCTAAAATCGTTGGTATCGTCAAGACAAACAGCAGCGACCACGTTCACGGCTTCGCTCCGCTCGACGAAACAACTATGCGCATCGGTGCAAACGTATGCAAGTTCCTCATCGGCGAGCTCCGTGCCGGACGTATTCCTAAAGAATTCCTCCCGTTGCAGTCAGGTGTAGGTAACATTGCAAACGCCGTACTCCACGGATTGGGCGAAAGCAAGGAAATCCCGACATTCGAAATGTATACGGAAGTTATCCAAGATGCCGTACTCGAATTGATGGAAATGGGCAAATGCCGCTTCGGTAGTACTTGCTCCCTCACATTCTCGGACGAAACAATGGACAAATTCTTCAGCAACATTGAATTCTTCCGCGACAAAGTGCTCATCCGTCCGGGCGAAATTTCCAACAATCCGGAAATCATCCGCCGTCTCGGCCTTATCACTATGAACACTGCCCTCGAAGCCGACATCTTCGGTAACGTCAACTCTACTCACGTTGTCGGAACCAAGATGATGAACGGTATCGGCGGTTCTGGCGACTTCACACGCAACGCCTACATCTCTATCTTCAGCTGTCCGTCAGTAACGAAGGAAGGCAAAATCAGTACAATCGTACCGATGGTTTCTCACCTCGACCACAGCGAACACTCTGTCAGCGTTCTTATCACCGACCAGGGTATCGCCGACCTCCGCGGCAAAGATCCGGAAGAAAAAGCACAACTCATCATCGAAAACTGTGCTCACCCGGCTTACCGTCCGTTGCTCCGCGACTACTTGAAGCTCGGCAAAGGCGGTCACACTCCGCACTGCCTCAAGGCTGCATTCGGTTTCCACGAAGAATTCATCAAGTCAGGAAACATGCAGAACACCAACTGGGCAGAATACTGCAAATAATCTTATCACTCCATAAAAAACAGAATCCATCCCCATGGGTTCTGTTTTTTTATGCTCATAATCCAAAGAACTTTAGAATAAATTGCATTTTATTGTTAACTTTGTGGAAAACACTTCTGCCATTCAACAATTTACTCCGACTTTTCAACCCTAAAAACACAGCAACCATGAAAAGATTTGCTTTACTTCTAATCACAGTCATATTATCGTTGAATTGCATGGCGCAGTCCAATGATGAAATTATTGTCCTGAATTTGCAACAAGTGGAATTTAGCGACACAAGTATCACAAAAGCATTATCATCTGTGATACAGAACCCTCCAAAATCCATGATTCCAAAGCATTTAACTTTGGACTTCTACCAATCGAGTCTACCTGTCGACCAATATTTCTTATTCCTTTCCATGTTTTGTCCTAACAAAGAGGACATGCACCAATTTGCATATTATGCCGTTATCGACGATTATATTTTCATTATGCCTAAAATTCCGTCCAAGTACATAAGAATTCTCTCTCAAAAAAGGAAATTCAAAAGAGACTTATTGTCATTTCTTCATGTTGGCGGCTCATATTATGGAATCATCAGGAAGAAAGGCTTCGAACATTGGCAAATTTTGTTTAATGGTACAATTGGTGAATAGTGAAATATGAACATCCTAAACAGACACAAAAATACGTTATGAACAGATTCTCAATATTTATAATAACTGTGATAATGTCAATGACCTGCATGGCACAAACCAACAATGACTCGATCACCATAAAACTGCAACAAGTGGAATTTATCGACCAGAGCCTACCGGCATTAATCACAAAATTAACGGGAGATTCACCCGAATGCTTTGATAAAGACCTCTACTATACTTTAATCTTTTTTCAGCCAACATTGAGGAATGACTATGTTATCACGATTGACAAGCTATACTGCGACGAAGAATCAATCCGGTCGCTCACCTATTATGCGGTTGTCAACAATATTGTGCTGTTTTTCTCCGACGTGATACCGGAGGAAAGAATCAAAGTACTGCCATCGACAAAAACATTCAGCTTTGACCCGAATGACTATCAGGACATTGACACATACGACTTTGTGGCATGGCGATTCTACCCGGGATTTTATAAAATCCTTTCCAAATCATGCAACTGGCTGCCAAGGGCTTTAGAACCTCAATACCCCTGGGCTCAACCCAATAACGCAATTCGTATGCAAAAACCTGTTGTTCCGACACTCCCATAAAAAAACAGCCGCATCGGAGTCCGGCAGTAGACTGTATTCATAACCCAATGACTTGACAATACATTTTATTATTGCTAATTTTGGAAATGGTAGTTGTCCAACAATTTACCATTTACACAAGCTTTTCACCCCACAATAAAGGAAACGCCATGAAACCGGCACAAAAATCCCTAATAATCAGAATCTTTAGAAATCCGTGGTTCAAGCTCATTCTTGTGGATTTGATTTTGTATTTATTATTTAAATATTATCAACCCCTGTGTGAGCCCTGTTTGGAAGGAGAGGAATGTCCACCCTGCCTATCTGAAGAACAGTATTTTATACTGTATTTAGGAATAGCCATAAATACGATCTTTTTAATTGTATGGCTATTCAAGAAAATAAAAAAACACCCGTAAATAAACGGGAGGAACATTCTCTTTCTGAATATTCTTTACCCATAAGCTAATTACTATAATACCAACAGGAAACAGATTGGCTATGAAAACAACAATTTATATATTCTTATCGCTTTTTCTATGCTGTACCGCAAAGTTGAATGCACAGAGCGAAACACAGATTGACACCCTGTCAGTCAACTATTTCAACGGAATTACCCAACAAATTCAAATAGTAGATGAATATCGGATAACGAATCTTTCCGACGAAGATTATCTGACATGGGTAGCATTTTTCCCAAAAGGCAACAAATCAAACAAAGAATTGGTGCACGATTTTTTCAAGAAAAGCAAAGGATTAGGCCCGTCCGAACTGGGGTTTATCACTTTAATGTATGAATTAGAACCGTTAGTGGAAGAACTGCCGTGCAGTATAGGATACACATTTATAAAAAAGATTCCGGCAGGGGATTCGTTTTCATATTTCATTGCCAGAACAGGCAAAGAAACGGACAATAAAAATACAATAGTCGGCAGCACTTTTTCATATACACAAACCGATGTTGAAAAAGAATCAACTGTTTACAACGACAGGATTGTCATCATGAAACGAAGTTTAGTCGAACAATATTTAAGATTCCCTCTCAAGGAATTTTGTTTCTCCAAATTACCGAGTATTCTATTAATTGAAAAATAACGTATCCGTCATGAAAAAAACAATTGTCACACTGCTTTTATCGTTGTTCTTATGTTTGGCAGCCTGTAGTCAACGGGAAAACAAGAATGAGGCACAAGCCCCAGTATCGATATCATTAAAGTTCTATCCTATCATAAGACATTCCATTACGGTCAATAACGACAGTTTGATTGTCAAAAATCATACTGAAAAAGAACATATCATTAAGCTGTCCAAGAATCAAATCGATATAATAAACACACTGGCTTCTAACATCAATATGCAATACATTTACAGACAAGAAGTAGAAGATGCTTGGGAAGTGCAAATGACAATCAATGGAATAGTAGTTTATGAAGTTACCGACTATTCTTTGGAGACGCTTCCGCCGAATGAAATCAAGGATCTCATATATTATCTTATCCGCTTATCTGGAATCAAAGTTGAATTATAAGGATTTGCATAGTACAAATGATTACCCTAAACAATCAAACAACCTACCGATTATGAAAACAATATACATCGCACTGCTTCTGCCAATATTCTTCTGTCTGTCTTCCTGCTTTCAACAGGAGAACGATAAGAGGGCACAGGAATCCGATTCTCCGAAGACATCCATATCATTGGTTCTATATCCCATAGCAAACCAATGGGATGTCAGATATTCTATTTCAGTCGACAATGACAGCTTGATTGCCAAAAACTATGATTCCGGGAAAGACTATGTCAAACAGTTGTCAGAGAATCAAATCAACGCAATTGATTCATTGGCTTCTGCCATAAAGATACGATATATACACAAACTGGAAACTTGGGATGCCTGGGGAGTGCAATTGACAATCAATGGTAAAATAGTCTATGACGCTTATCCTTTTTCTTTTGAACTGCCACCTGACGAGGTTAAGAACCTAATTAATTACCTTATCAGCTTGTCTGCCATTAAAATCGAGTTATACGACTTGAGCGACACAAAAAATTCCGCGTCCGACAAAATGCCGTAAACTGTAAACCCTAAAACAGCCTGCTGAACGTGCGCTTGCCGCGAAGATGATAGGCAAGGATGATGTTGATGCGGCAAGTGGGGAAATCGGCCATAATATTGCGGTCGGGCTGAATGCCGTCGTAGCGCGACTTCATGCGCCGATAGTCGTTGTGCGCCTTCAGCACGGCCCGAGCATTGGCAAAATCCATTTTCGCCACAAATACGAAAAAGGCAAGCGTGTCGTAAAGACGACGCACGAAGAGCATTTTCCGTCCCTCACGGCGGGGCAGGTTTTTATAAAGCAGGAAAAGATTGTTGCGGAAATTCAGATACGTTTTCCGCGGATTGGAAGCCGGCAGGCTGCCGCCTCCAAGATGATATACATGGCTCTGCGGCACAACCTTGATGCTGTGGCCTGCCTGATGAATGCGCCAGCAAAGGTCTATTTCCTCCATGTGGGCAAAGAAAAAGCTGTCGAGTCCGCCGGTTTTCAGATACACATCCGTGCGCACCAACAGGGCGGCACCCGTGGCCCAGAACACTTCCGCCACATCGTCATACTGCCCGTTGTCCTTTTCTACAGCATCAAAAATGCGGCCGCGGCAATAGGGATAGCCGTGCTTATCGATATAGCCGCCCGAAGCGCCGGCATATTCAAAGCGCGTGCGATCGGTATCGGCAAGGATTTTCGGCTGACAGGCCGCCACTTCGGGATGTGCCTGCATATAGGAGTAAAGCGGAGTAAGCCAGTCGGGCGAAACAGCCACATCAGAGTTCAGCAGCAGGCTGTATTCATAGCCCAATTCAGCTATCGCACGGTTGTAGCCCTCGGCATAGCCATAATTCTCACTGAAAAACAAGGTTTTGACTCCGGGGAATTCCGAAGCAAGGAGTTCACGCGAGTTGTCGGTACTTCCGTTGTCGACAACCACCACGTCGGCAATCTCATCATTGTTGTCAGCAATCACCGAAGGCAGGTAACGGCGCAGCAATTCAGCTCCGTTCCAGTTCAGAATAATTACTCCAATCGGCTTTTTCATATAAACAGTGTTCTGAAAGTTTCTATTAAGGCTGGTTTTAAAAATTAGGTCGAGTTGTTTTTTGAATTTTAGCGGATGGATTTTTGTAAGCCGCAGAGGAAGTATAGCGGGCTATACGACCGATAAGGCTTGACAAAAAGGCACCGATAAAATCAAAAAGCGACCGAAATAAATTCATTTCCTATAAAAGATTTAGTAGTCCTAATTTTTATAACCTGACTTTATTATCTGCGCCAGCGGTTGTGCGACCACAGCCAGGCGTCGGGTTCCTTGCGGATAGCCTCTTCAAGAATTTGGGCAAAGCGGTCGGTGAGTTCAAACTCTCCGCATTGCGAAGCATCGTCGGCAATCTTGCGCATGGTCACCTTATAATATCCGCGGCTTACGCGGTGAATGTCGAAATACATCACGGCAGCCTTCATCTTCTTCACCAACAGTTCCGTACCGCTGATAAACGGCGTGTCCTGATTGAGAAAACGGATATGATGAAGCCCGTCGTTATGGCTGGGTTTCTGGTCGGAGATAAATCCGGTCACAAAACGTCCGCCGTCGCGGCGATACTGCAACAACTGGCGAAGCACCCCGTTTTTGGGAATTGATTCGGAGTTGAACCGCTTGCGGAGTTCGAAATAAAAACGGTCGAACCACTGGTTGCGCAACGGCCGGTAGACCTGCGAATAATGGATTTTCTCGTCGTTGTCCACCCACATCGTGATGGCCGAAAGCCATTCCCAATTGCAGAAATGGGCGGCGTAGAGAGCCACCGATTTACCTTCGCGCGTATAGGCATCCACCTGCTCGCAGCCCTCAAACACAATGCGGCGGCGCATTTCCTTGTCGCTGACGTGAAGCAACTTGACGGTTTCTACGAATATATCTGTGAAATTGCGATAGAACCGGCGGATGATACGGTTCTTTTCCTCGCCACTCTTTTCCGGAAACGAAGCATAGATATTCTTTTTCACCAGTTCCCTGCGGTAGCGCACCACATGATAGGTCAGGAACGCCAGCACATCGGAAATGACATAAAGCACGGGCAACGGCAGGAATGCCGCTCCGTGAAGAAACAGCCACAAAGGCGAATACAGGATATTTCTTACTGTTCCGTTCATGCCAATTCTCCCTTAATCAGGTCGTCCTCACCGGTCGGTTCCACCAGACGGACCATCGCTACGCGGTTGACAAGCGACTCGTCGGCCGGCACTTCGATTCTCAAATAATTGTCGGTAAATCCCTTCATTGTTCCTCCGTCGGTAGTATGCTCAAAAAGCACCGGACGCACTGTGCCCAAATAACGGCGGGTAAAGGTATCGAGTTTTTTGTCGGACAAAGCCATCATCTTGCGCGTACGCAAATGCTTGGTCTGCTGGTCGACAACCGGAGTGATGTTCAGCGCCATTGTTCCGGGACGTTCTGAATAAGTAAACACATGAAGGCGAGAAATGTCGAGCGAAGCAATAAATTCCTTCGAATCCTCAAAAATTTCGTCGGTTTCCCCTCTCATGCCCGTAATCAGGTCCACCCCGATAAACGCATCGGGAATCTCGCGGCGGATTTTGGCAATCTTGTCGGCAAACAGCTGGCGGTCGTAATGACGGCGCATCAGCTTGAGCATGGCGTCGCTGCCCGACTGCAACGGAATATGGAAATGCGGCATAAAACGCTTCGACCCCGCAACGAACGAAATGATTTCATCGGTCAGCAAGTCGGGTTCAATCGACGAAATGCGGTAGCGTTCAATGCCTTCCACCTCATCGAGAGCCTTTACCAAATCAAAGAAAGTTTCATTGGTTCCCTTACCGAAGTCACCGATATTGACGCCGGTAATCACGATTTCCTTACCGCCTTCGGCTGCCGCTCCGCGTGCCTGCTCCACAAGGTCGGCAATACTGCCGCTACGGCTACGGCCGCGCGCCCGGGGAATGGTACAGTAGCTGCAATAGTAGTCGCAGCCGTCCTGCACTTTCAGGAAATAACGGGTACGGTCGCCCCGCGAACAGGAAGGGATAAACCGCTTCATGTCCTTCAGCGGCGTAACCTTCACCACCGGCTGGCGCTCGGCAAACCAGCGGTCGAGATAGTCGACAATCTCCTCTTTCTGGTCATTGCCCACCACAATGTCAACACCGTCGATTCCCGCCACTTCCTCACTTTTCAGCTGAGCATAGCAGCCGGTCACGACTATTACCGCTTCCGGATATTTCGAAGCCAGCCGCCGGATTTCCTGACGGCATTTCTTGTTGGCAAGCTCTGTCACCGTACAGGTATTCACCACACAAATATCAGGCACCTCGCCGGCACGCGCACTGCGCACTCCCCTTTCTGCCAACATCTTACCTATAGTCGACGTTTCCGAAAAGTTCAGCTTGCACCCCAACGTGTGGAACTCCACGGTCATATTTCCGAAAGTAGTATTGTCAATCATTGTTCGTTCTTGAAAAATTTCTTACAAATTAAAGGAAAGATACGTACAGAGACAAACGAAAGCAGAGCTTTCAAGTCTGACTGCAACTAACCGCATTCTATCCTGTACAAAGTTAGTAAAAATCACGGATATTTGACAGGAAACCGACTGTCGCCGCATCCTGCCTCCGGATTTTCAATAACAATCCACACGCCGGTTTTGTTGACCACGGGCCTCCGCCGGCACATTCCGTCAGAACCGGCAACGGATAGCCAGACTGCCGTTCTGCAGGTCCATCGATACGGTCATACCGTTGGCAGCCACATAGTCATCGTCGACTCTCCGGAAGCCGTTCTTTACGAATATCGGAGCCAGCTGACGTTGGACGGCGCGATACTCCAGCGATGATTTTGTCAGGAAAACGGTCACGTCCTCAATCGGAGCCGATGTGAACCGGTCTACATAATCGCCCAGCGAGAAATCATAGTCGTAAGATGCAACTGTCCCCGCGAAGGAATAGACCACAACTGCATCAATGTCGCTTTCCTTGAATTCCTGTCGGAATTCGTTGTTCCACCTGTATTGCAAAGGATCCGTAAATCCCAACATAGCAGCCACCTGGTCGGCAGTTTTCGATTTGTCGACGCCAAACGCCGCTGCCGGTGTTATCTTGGATGCCAGTTTGTCGACCATAGCCGACACATCGACATATTCCGAATCAATTCTTCCGCCCGGACTCAATACGTAATCGGACACTTCCATAGGCAGAATCTCTTTCAAATCTTCATCTACAATATAGCAGTTGAAATTTGCCTCGCTCACCAGATAACGGTTTTTCCCCAAGCCTCGAATAAACTCATATTCAAACGGTATGATTTCTTCGCCGGCACCGTTCACCACACCGTATACATCGTTGCGCAACGCCACATAACGGTCATTGCCGGAATAGCGCAACGACTTATATTTAGGACGGACCAGCACTTTTCCATCCATATCCATCAAACCGTACATATCGTCATTGCTGAAAATGAATTTTCCTTCGTGTACCTGATATAGGCCGTCGCCTGTCCCGTCATATTCCATCATATTGTTTGACAGCACTTTTTCATTTCTGTCATTGTAGAGAGTAACCTTTCCGTTGGTCGATGCTGCAAAATAGCCGTTAAAAAACGGGAAATAAATCCAGTCATAACGGTCGGGAGCAAACTGTGTCACAGTCTTACCCTGTTTGTCTATAAGAAGGATTTTGCTGTTCTCACCCAACTCAAAGACAAAGGCATAATCGCCGGAAAAATTGGTAGCCTCCGCATATTTCGCCTCGATGGCCACTTCGCCCTTCTTATTAAGATAGCCGTACAATCCCTTCTCATTTTTAAACCGGGCAAGTTCACCGCTAAATCCATACACCGACTTCACGGATGCCGGCAACTGCTTGACCACCACTATCGAACTGTTGATCAGCGAAATGGTTTCATCCGGCTTGACGGCAAATGCGACATCCGTATTAAAATCGCCAGCCTGGCTGAACCGTTCGGAAGATATCGGATTATTGACATCCGACACTTTGTAATATTCAAAAAGTCCGTCTGAAGTTTCTACATAGAAAATATTACCTTGTCCAATTGCAGAAGGAGCTCTGGAAAAAGCGTCCTGCGCCACCACTTCACCGTTTCGGGCATTGACAATGCTCCACATATCCGATTCATTCAAACGCGCCGGCATATAGATGTCTACCGAACCGTCGGAACAGGAATACAAGCCGGAAACGGCTGCCAATCCCACCAAAAAATTTCCGAATTTATTCATAATATCAAATTAGGTTATTATTTACCTACAAATATAATGCAAGCAAAGCGGAGAGACAAACGTATCAGCTTTTTTCACACCGAGATAGACATAAAAAAAAGCTGCCTCACACCCGGTGAAGCAGCTTTTATGCTTTAATCTGTATTAGCTCAAATTATTTTGCAAGAGTGTCAGCAGCTACAGTGTCAGCAGCTACAGTGTCAGCAACTACAGTATCAACAGTTGCAACAGTGTCAGCAGCTACAGAGTCAGTAGCAGCAGCGTTTTCTGCCTTGTTACCACAAGAGAACAAAGATGCGCTAAATACAACAGCAAGTAATAAAACTAACTTTTTCATTTCGTTTAAATTTTAATAATAAAACAATTTTTATGCTTCAAAAACGATACAAAGTTATAACAAAAAAAAATATCACAAGCATTTTTCTCAAAAAAATTACGATAACATGCATTTTTTTCTTTTCCAACACCGTCCATACGCAGGTGCGTTTAACTGCAAATAGCATTTAGCATACTGTATTTCAATAAGTTACAAACGATTTTAAATTTTATGCTGTAAAACATATTTTTCTCGATTTTTCTTCAAAAAAAATCGATTTTCTTGCCCAAAAACCGCTTTTTTTCTTCTTTTTTTCCGCTTCCGCACGTTAACAATGTAAAATTTAACACATATAATTTCCAATCGGCCCAAAATTGCCTCCAAACAGCACAAAAAACCACCTCAATCGCCCGCATACCTTCTCCCGTCTACACCTTAATTATTTATATATAGCAGCCATGAAATATTATAATTTTTCAAAAAATATCAAAACACACGGGAGTGCAAACCGTTTTGTCAACAAACAAATGTGTAATTTTGTCGTGTAAATAGGTTTTTAATTAGGTTTGAGCATGACAACAAATAATCCACACATTCTGGGCGAAGCTCCCATCGGGAAACTCCTTCTGCAATATTCGTTGCCGGCCATCATCGGCATGACGCTGACGTCACTCTACAACATTATCGACAGTATTTTCATCGGTCATGGTGTTGGAGCACTTGCCATTTCCGGACTTGCCATCACTTTCCCGCTTATGAACCTGCTGGTTGCTTTCTGTACGCTTGTAGGTGTAGGCGGTGCCACCATTTCATCTATCCGCCTCGGACAAAAAGACCAGAAAGGAGCCGAGGAAATTTTGGGTAACGTAACGATACTCAGTGTGATAAGCGCCATTTTCTATGGCGGACTGACACTGCTGTTCCTTGACCCGATATTGCGATTCTTCGGAGCAAGCAACGACACCCTTCCCTACGCCCGCGACTTCATGCAGATCATTCTGCTCGGCAGCCCCATATCGTATGTCATGATTGGCCTCAACAATATCATGCGCGCTACGGGCTACCCGAAAAAAGCCATGATTTCATCCATGTTTACAGTGGGTTGCAACGTCATTCTCGCCCCAATTTTCATTTTTGTGCTGGACTGGGGCATCCGGGGAGCGGCGACAGCCACGATAGCCTCCCAGTTTGTCGGAATGATATGGGTACTCTCCCATTTCTTCAGCAAGAAAAGTTTTGTCCGCTTCAACAAACAGCGGATGAAGTTGCGCAAACGCATCGTCAAAAACATTTTCAGCATCGGCATGTCGCCCTTCATCATGAACGTATGTGCCTGCTGCATAGTTATTTTCATCAACAACCGCCTGCTCACATTCGGCAACGACCTGTCAATCGGTGCATTCGGCATTCTCAACCGTATCCAGATGCTGTTTGTCATGATTGTAATGGGTATCGCACAAGGCATGCAGCCGATAACCGGTTACAACTTCGGAGCCGAGCGTCCCGACCGTGTGAAGTTGACTTTGAAATTAGGCATCATTGCAGGTATGGCGGTCACAACATTCGGATTCATTGTCGGCGAACTGTTCCCGAATGTTTTTGTAGGAATGTTTACCGACAACCACGAACTCACGGCGCAATCGGAAACGGCTCTGCGCATTGGCATCCTCATGTTCCCGCTAGTCGGAGCACAAATCATTATCTGCCAGTTCTTCCAGTCCATAGGAAAAGCCGGCATAGCCATCTTCCTCTCCCTCTCACGCCAATTGCTGTTCCTGCTTCCGGGACTGGCAATCCTCCCGCTGCACTGGGGAGTGAATGGTGTGTGGTACAGCATGCCGACTTCCGACTTTTTTGCAGCGGCAGCCGCTATTCTCATGCTGTTCTATCAAATCCGTAAATTCAAGACAACCGCACCCTTTGCCTCATAGCCTATGCGTAAACGTATCTGCCCCCAATGCCAGATTGCGGCATTTTATGTCAAGAACGAGAGCGGCGACCGAAGGTTGGTCTATGTTCTCTCCGACGGAACCGTAACGGCAAAATATCCCGACGAATCCCTCGAAGGATTCTGTCTGGACGAAGTATTCTGTCTCGGCTGCTCCTGGCACGGCTCGCCGTCAAGGCTCAAATAAAGTTCTGTTTGGCTCATATTTTGCATTTTGGGGAAATAAACGTAACTTTGTTCCCATTATGTCTTTCCTCAAGAAACTATTGCTCAACAACAGACGACTGATTCGCTTCGCCATAGTCGGATTCAGCAATTTTGTCATCATCTCACTGACCGTGTGGATTATGATGTCACTACTGCAGCAAGGGCTGTACGTGTCAAACGTGTGTGCCTATACACTGGCCATTTGCAGCAGTTTCTATTGGAACAAACGATGGGTATTTCAATCGAAAGGAGGGAACGTGAAGCGCGAAATCACGCTGTTTCTGACCGCCTTTGGCTGCGCCTATCTGCTTCAGGTACTGTTTGTTTTCTTCATGTATGAACTTATCGGCCTTAACGAATACCTTGCGCAGTTCCTCGGACTGTTCATTTTTGGAACTGTCAACTTTCTTATGAACAAATTTGTTACATTTCAAACAAAAAAATCGTAATTTCGGGAAAACAGAATAAAACTAAGAATATGCACACTACAAACAGCTTATCTTATATCGTCGGGATGGGCGAACTGCTGTGGGACATGCTGCCCGACGGCAAAAAAGTCGGCGGTGCACCTGCCAATTTCGCCAACCACATTGCCAATTTAGGATTGAACGGACTAATTGTCAGCGCAGTCGGTAACGACTCGCTTGGAAACGAAATACTCGATTCACTCAAGAACAGCAAGGCAAAACTCGCCGTTGCACAAACAACATACCCGACTGGGACCGTCAACGTTCACCTCGACGGAAACGGCATTCCCAGCTATGAAATCTGCGAAAACACAGCATGGGACAACATTCCGTTCACACCCGAACTGGAAGAAATCGCCCGCCAGACACGCGCCGTATGCTTCGGGTCGCTCGCACAACGCTCATCAGTCAGCCGAAACACGATTGAACGCTTTCTTGATGCCATGCCGGCCGACTCTCTGAAGATTTTCGACATCAACCTGCGACAAAACTACTACAGCAAGGAAATCATATCCAATTCCCTGAAACGCTGCGACATTTTCAAAATCAACGACGAGGAACTGGAAATTGTAAAGCAACTGTTCCAAATCGAAATTGAGGATGCCGAAGAATGTTGCCGCCACATGGTTGACCGATTCTCGCTCCGCAACCTTGTACTCACTTGCGGAACAAATGGCAGCTACGTGTTCTCGAAAGAAGAGCAGAGCTTCTTCCCGACACCCAAAGTGGAGGTTGTCGACACTGTCGGTGCCGGCGACTCGTTTACAGCCGCATTTGTCGCATCCATCTTGAAAGGCCGCGACCAGATTTCGGCTCACGCAAGAGCTGTTGAAATTTCTGCCTATGTCTGCACTCAACACGGTGCCACACCCGAATTGCCCGACACGCTTAAAAGATAAAATCAAGGAAACACGTTAAAGACATATCTATAATATGGAACTATTGTCAACACTCGACATCACTCTAATATGCCTGGGCGCCGTCTGCCTGCTTGTGGGCCTTGCCGGCTGCATCGCTCCGATGCTCCCGGGACCACCGATTTCCTATGTCGGACTCCTGCTCCTTCATTTCACCGAACGCTACCAGTTTACCGTTACGCAGCTTGTCATGTGGGCAGTTGTCGTTCTGATTGTACTGCTCCTCGACTATTTCACACCGCTAATCGGTGCTAAAAAATTCGGCGGCAGCAAGTATGGAAACTGGGGCTGTGTCATCGGTACGGTTGTCGGCATGTTCTTCATGCCGTTCGGCATCATTGTCGGCCCGTTTGCCGGTGCCGTCATCGGCGAACTCATCGCCAACCGCCCCTTCAACGAAGCCCTCCGCGCCGGTTTCGGCTCATTTATCGGCTTCCTCGTAGGCACACTTCTGAAATTCATCGTGTGCATCTATTTCACCTACGAATTCATCGCCGCATTCTTTTAGAACAAGATATAAAACGACAACAGGCTGGATTCCGAATTGGAAGTCCAGCCTGTTGTTTTTTATATTGTCATCACTGCTACATCGGGCGGCGAGGATGTCCGGGAGGAGGCCCCATCGGACGACGGCCCGGTCCATGACCCCCATAATCAAAGTCCTTCTCCGACGAGCCGTTGGCAAACGACTGGAACTTATAGGAGAACGACAGCATGAAATAGCGTGTCACGGTGTTGAACTCGCGGTCCTGGATATAGTTGGCCGTTACGGAACGGGAAATGTTCTGCTTCTGTTGCAAAAGGTCGTAAGCCTTCAGCGTAATCGTAGCCTGACGGTTGCGCAGGAACTGATAGGAAATGCTTGCATTCCAAAGCCACTGCTCGTTGTCGAAACCTTCAGAGTATCCGCTTGTATTGCCATAAGAAAAGTCACTGCCCAAAACCAGTCCGAACGGTGCATAATAATTGGCATCGAAACGTGCGCCATAGGAATGCACATTGCGGTCGGAATTCTGCTGAATGGAGTTGCGCGTCATCTGCAAATTGTAATACGGGCGCAACTCAAAGTCTATAAGATCCGTACGATAAGCAAGACTCGGCGTCTCGCTGACAGTGTACGAACTGCTTCGGTTCAGCAATTCATTGTTGAAACCCACCGTACGCGAAAAGCGCAGGAAGGCATGATTGGAAAAATGCCAGTTACGGTTGCCGAACGGAGTAGTGAACATAACCATACCGTTGGCCGACCAAACACCGTCGACGTTGGTATAAGTCGTTGTCTGTCCACCGGTCGACTGGTCGTAGGTGGTTTTCGAAATAATGCTGTTCATCGTTGTCGAAGCACCGACAAAGGCCATCAAACTGCGCTGTTTCTCCTGATTGAAATCGTTGTAACGGATATTGAAGCGATGCTGGAATGCCGGCAAAAGCGACGGGTTACCGACAACAACCCGCAACGGGTCGGAAACGTCGGCCACAGGCTGCAACTGCGACATGGTAGGCGACTGGGTAGAGCCACGATAGTCGACAGCCAGGTTTTTGGTCTTGGAAAAAGAATAGCGGAAACGCATGAACGGCGCAAAGTTCCAAACCCACTGACGGGGAATGTTGCGGGCGCTGTTGATGATGTCCTCGCTCTGCATCATTGTCGGATTGATGGACACACCACCGTTCAGACGGTAAGTCTTGCGGTTCTGCTGATAACCGATACGCACCTGTTGAGAAAACTGGTCATTGCGGAAACGGTTGCTCAAGTCTTCGTCGAGCACGCCCGTCGCATCGGCAATCTGATAGGCCACCATCGGATTTGTCAATATTCCGTACTGGTTTTCAAGGGCGTCCACAGCCTCATAGGCATCAAACTCCCGGTTGCGGTCGTAAACCAGCTTGTCGGCATTATTGAAATAGTAGTTCATGTTATAGGCAAACGACAGGAACCGCGCTTTCTTGATATCGCCCAACGGCTCCATCCAGGTCACACGCGCACCCACACGGTTAGACCATTCCCGGGAATCCGTAAACTGGTCGCGCTCTTCGTTGTCGTCAGGCACAAGGAAGAACTCATTGATGGCGTATGAGGTCTCATCCTCTTTTGTATTGCTGTATTTGTAGGTTACCTGCGTACTGAACGAACGTCCCGGATGACTTTTCATCTTGTGGTTGTACACAATCCGCCCTTCCAAATCATAGCTTGTTCCCTCGCTCTCCACGATGGTTTTCGCACGGTTGATAGGAGTAAGGTCGGCATCACCGGCACGCAGGAAAGAGGTATCCGTCTTTTCCGAATTGTTGAAGCTCACCGTGAACCGCGGACGGAACTCCAGAGTATTGAACGAGTCAACTTCCCATTTCATCCGGAAATTACCGCGGACGCTGTGATTACGGTCACGGGCATTGCTTTCCGAGTTTTCATACGATGTAGAGTCAACAAACAGATATTGCTTGGAAGCCTTCTGCAAGGTCAGCTGGTCGGAATGCGAATACATCAGGTCACCGCCGACACGGAACTCCTCGCCCTTGCCGACATTGAAATTCACACCGATGCTCTGCGAAGTATTCACACCGTTCACGCCGCCAAAACGACGGAAACGCCCCGACCCGGGGTCGGAAAAACCAAGCTCGTTGATATTGTTGGCATTGCCGAGAATACTTATCTGGTTGTCGTTAATAAAATGATTGACCATGAAATTGGCACTGTAGCGGTCGTCCGTACCGTAACCGGCAGTCGCGTTACCAAACCACCCGCGTTTCATGCCCTTTTTGATTGTCAGGTTAATGACGGTTTCATCCTCACCGTCGTCCACTCCCGTCAGGCGGGCCAAGTCGCTCTTGCGGTCTATCACCTGCAACTTGTCGACAATGTCGGCAGGAATGTTTTTCGAAGCCACCTGCGCATCATCGGAGAAAAACTCCTTACCGTCGATAAGAATTTTAGTGATTTCTTTTCCTTGGGCCGTAATCTTACCCTCGCTGTCGACTTCCACGCCCGGCAGACGCTTCAGCAAGTCCTCAACCACGGCACTCGGTTGTGTCTTATAGGAACCGGCATTGTATTCTACCGTATCCTCCATTACTTTCACTTCTGTTTTCACACCGACCACTTCCGCTTCTTTCAGCATAATTCCACTCGGCACCAACTGTAGAGAATCGACAGTTACCTTCGACGATGAATTGGCAAGCGTCACATTGCGCCAGGCATTCCGATAACCCAAATAGGAAGCCTCGACAATGTACTTGCCACGTGGCAGCCCTTTCATCACAAAACGTCCGTCAATGTCGCTCATTCCTCCTGCCACATAACTGCTGTCGCGTTCACGAAGCACTCTCACCGTGGCATTTATCATTGACGATTTATCCGTACTGTCCACTATTACACCTCTAATGTCTCCCGCCGATACCGCTAAATATGAAAAACAGATTGCAGCCAATAATAGTTTCTTTTTCCAATCCATCTTCTGTATCATCTGAATGTTAATTTGACTTCAAAAGTAATTAAATTAACTTGAATTTATGACGCAAAATAGACAAAACGGTTATTTGTGCGTATATTTGCAAAAGTTTTAAACAATATTAATAATGAACGACTTTTTCCAGGTACTGAAACGCTTTGTTCCACCCTACAAGAAATATTTGTTTCTCAATATTTTCTTCAACATTCTGGCAGCGTTTCTTACCCTCTTTTCTTTTGCACTGATTATCCCTATCCTCGAAATGCTCTTCATGGGCGACAAAGGTGTGGTATATCATTTCATGGAATGGGATTCAGCTTCGCTTAAAGATGTCGCAATCAACAACTTCTACTACGCAGCATACTATTGCAAAACCCGTTTCGGCGCGTCAATGACACTGATGGGTCTGTCGGTCATTCTTGTTTTCATGACCGGACTGAAAACAGGTGCTACCTATCTCAGCTCGCACTTTCTGATTCCTATACGCGCCGGTATCGTACGTGATATCCGCAACTATGTCTACGACAAAATCGTAGGACTGCCTATCGGATTTTTCACCAGCGAACGCAAAGGTGATGTGATGGCGCGCATGTCAGGCGACGTTGCCGAAATCGAAAACTCGATTATGGCTTCCCTCGACATGATGTTCAAGAACCCGATTATGATTATCGTGTGCCTTGTCATGATGATTACCATCAGTTGGGAGCTGACGCTCTTCGTGTTCATCCTGCTTCCGATTGCGGGTCTTATCATGGGACGTGTAGGAAAGCGATTGAAACGCACTTCGCTTGAAGCGCAAAACCAGTGGGGAGCACTGATGGCTACCATCGAGGAAACCCTCGGCGGCCTGCGTATCATCAAGGCATTCAATGCTGAAAAGAAAATGCAGGAACGTTTCCACACGGAAAACTACCAGTTCTACAAGACCTCCGTACGCATTGCCCGCCGCCAGTCACTCGCCCACCCGATGAGCGAATTTCTCGGCACACTGACCATTGCCATCGTACTTTGGTTCGGAGGTACGCTGATTCTTTCGGGCGAAAACATCATCGACGCGCCGACGTTCATCTACTATATGGTGATTTTCTACAGCATCATCAACCCGGCGAAGGACCTGTCGAAAGCCGCCTACGCCATCCAGAAAGGTATGGCCTCCATGGAACGTGTCGACAAGATTCTCGGCTCCGACAATCCTATCAAGGACCCGGCAAACCCGAAAACGGTTTCTACGCGCGAAGGCTGTATCCGCTACGACCATGTGCGGTTCAAATATAACACGGAATGGGTAATCAACGATGTTTCTCTGGAAATCCCGTTCGGCAAGACGGTTGCACTCGTGGGCCAGTCGGGTTCGGGAAAATCGACACTCGCCGACCTGCTTCCGCGCTTCTACGATGTGAACGAAGGACAAATCAGCATTGACGGCGTCGACATCCGCGACATTCGCGTGAAAGACCTGCGCGCCCTGATGGGCAACGTGAACCAGGAAGCCATCCTGTTTAACGACAGTTTCTACAACAACATCACGTTCGGTGTGGAAAACGCAACCATGGAACAGGTAATCGAAGCCGCAAAAATAGCAAACGCCCACGACTTTATCATGGCAACGGAAGACGGCTATGACTCCAATATCGGCGACCGCGGCTGCAAACTTTCGGGCGGACAACGCCAGCGCATCAGCATTGCACGGGCCATTCTGAAGAACCCGCCGCTGCTGATTCTCGACGAAGCAACATCGGCTCTCGACACGGAAAGCGAACGTCTCGTGCAGGAAGCGCTCGACCGACTGATGAAGAACCGTACGACGCTTGTCATTGCACACCGCCTTTCCACCATCAAGAATGCTGACCTTATCTGCGTAATGCACGAAGGCAAAATCGTGGAACGCGGTACGCACGACGAACTGATAGCCCTCAACCGCTACTACAAGCGATTGGTTGACATGCAGAAATTCTAGAAACTTAAAATAAAGCCCTTATTACTATGAAACGCATTGCAATTTTAGCTTCAGGCACCGGCTCAAACGCCGAAAACATCGCACGCCAATTTGAAGGCGACAAGCATATTGCCGTCGATATATTGCTTTGCGACCGTGAAGAAGCACCCGTACTTGAAAAAATGAAACGCTTCGGCATCCCGACGCAGATATTCCCGCGTGCCGACTGGCGAAGCAATCCGCAACCCATATTGGAACTGCTGCAAAACCGCAACATCGACCTCATCGTGCTTGCCGGATTCACCAGTTTCATCCCCGACTGCATCGTCAAGGCCTACGAGCGCCGCATCATCAACCTCCACCCGTCGCTGCTTCCGAAATTCGGAGGCAAGGGAATGTGGGGCATGAACGTGCACCGTGCCGTAATCGAAGCCGGAGAAAAGGAAAGCGGAATCACCATCCACTACGTTTCCGAGGAAGTGGACGGAGGAGAAATCATCGCACAGTTCCGCTGCGAAGTTACGCCCGACGACACACCTGAAACACTCGTGGCACGTATCCACGCACTCGAGCACCGTCATCTGCCGGAAGTCATCCGCCAGCTCCTTGAAGAATAACTAACAGCCCGTTCCGTCTATTCGGCAGAACACGCCTTCACCGGTTGGGCGCGAACGGAGTCCTGCATCCTCAGGCGTAAGCGTTACCGTACCGTCGTCCAGCACAAAACAGGGAATACCGGCTGCACCCGCCTTCTTCGCCTCGTCGAACACAGGCAGGCGGTCGCGCAACCGCAAAAACTCTTTCAGGTATTTCACATGACGGCCAATATCGACAATCTGATAATTGTCGTTGCCCTTCACCTGTTCTTCCACATACGTGCAGTCCGGACACGTCTCCATTCCATATATCTTTATCATAGCTACCGTTTTTACAGTATAACCCGTTTATCGGAAAAGAAGTTCAAGATCCATCGAGATGGAACATCTCAAATCCTGCTAAATGTTCAATGAGAGCAGAAAAAATGTTCAATCTACTGAACAAAAATGTTCAATGATATAAAAATCCCTTACCCCACCATCATGTAATAACTTTATTACTAATAACATTATTACATTTCTTTTCCATTATCACACAAACAATTAAGGCTGCTTTCCACTCGTGGATCGCAGCCTTAAACGTATATTTTGAGCCAAACTTTATTAATCCCGCATCAGCAGGGAGCTGTCGCCGTAGCTGAGGAAGCGGAAGTCGTGGGTGAGAGCGTAGTCGTAGATGTTTTTCCAGTCGCCATCCACGAATGCCGAAACAAGCAGCAGGAGCGTTGACTGCGGCTGGTGGAAGTTGGTGACAATTCCATCCACCACATGGAACGTATAGCCCGGCGCGATGATTACCTGCGTGCTGCCCACCAGGTGTTCCATTCCGTTACGGTCCATGTAGTCGGCAATTGCCTGAAGCGATTCGCGCGTCGACAGGCTGTTGTCGTACTCATAAGGTATCCACTGGCGCACATGCAGTGCCGTCTGCGGATCTTCGGGATGACGATGCAGTTCCACACCAATATAGTAAAGACTTTCAAGCGTACGCACGGAAGTCGTGCCGACAGCGATAATTTTGCCAGGAGCGTTTATCAGGCTGTCAATCAGCTCGCGCGTAACGGAAATAAATTCCGTGTGCATTTCGTGTCCACCGATAACGTCGGACTTCACCGGCTGGAATGTGCCGGCACCGACGTGCAGCGTCAGTTCCTTTCGGGCAATGCCGCGACGGCTGATGGCATCGAGCACTTCCTGCGTGAAATGCAGTCCTGCCGTAGGAGCAGCCACCGAACCTTCGATATGCGAATACACGGTCTGATAGTCCTGCGAATCGCTGGGTTCCGTACTGCGGTTCAGATATGGAGGAATAGGAATTTCGCCGACAGCGTCGAGAATCGATGCAAACGTTACCTGCGGATTATCCCAGGAGAAACGGATTTTAAAGGCATTGCCGCTCTGTCCGTCACGCTCGGCACTGAGCGTCACCGTTTCGCCGTCGACAGTCAACGGCAGGGTAAGCGCGCCCGTTTTCCAGCGTTTTGAATTGCCCACGAAGCACAGCCACGTACATTCAGAAGTGGTGGCAAAAACCTGTGCATAGTCGCGCGGCATCAGCGGTTCCAGACAGAAAATCTCAATCAGCGCACCTCCGCCCGGCTTGCGGAAACGCAGGCGAGCATTGATTACACGCGTATTGTTGTAGACCAACGTAGAATTTTCCGGCAACAAATCCGTAATCTCGTTGAAAACATGCTCTTCAATCTTGCCGCCCTTATAATAAAGCAGCTTGCATTTGTCGCGTTCTTCAATCGGATGTTTCGCAATGCGTTCATCCGGCAGCGGATAGTTGTAATCCTCAATTCTTATGTCCTGTACGTTTGCCATCGTTCAAATTAATTAGTCCGCAAAGTTACAACTTTTCTGCCAAAAATCATTCCCCCGCCGTTTTCGCCTTGTTTATTTTACGGAATTCCAGTGGCGACATCCCAGACTGGCTTATCTGTCTTTTTCTGCGGCTTGCGAGGGAGGGAATCCGTAGCGTTCCTTGAATTTTCGGGAGAAATGGGCAAGCGTGACGAAGCCGAGCTCCCAATAAATGTCGGACGGACGCTCGCCTGCCTGCAAACGGGCATAGGCCCGCTCAAGCCTTTTCCGCTGTATCCATTCGCCGGGCGACATGCCGAAACGTTCCTGACATTCGCGACGGAACGTCGAAAGGCTTCTTCCCGACAGTTCGGCAAAGCGCACAAGCGGCGCATTATACATGTAGTTCTCGTTCAAGAATGTTTCCAAATCCATCCGCTGACGGCCTGTGCCGACAAAAAAGGCGGAATATTCTTCGGGATATCGTTCGGAAAGAATGTGCATGCACTCGCACAGCTTCATTTCCACCAGTTCCTTATCGGGCAAGTCGGCGGCTTCAAGACAATAATTAAGCGAGAGAAACAGCGCCTCAAGCCACGGTTCGGACTTCAGTTTTTCAAAACACCGGAGCTTTCCCGAAGTGCTGCGCACGGCAACGGCATTCCGCCGTTGATAGTCGGACAAGAATTTGTCTGTAAAGTTCAAACCCACCAGCCGGAAAAGCTTGCCGCCTTCGGGCGACATACGGATTTTCGAAAATCCACCGGGAGTGACAAACGCATAGTCGCCGGCACTCAACACAATCGTTTGCCGACCGGCTCTCAACACCGCTTTTCCCGACACAACACGCATCAGTTTAAAATGGCGTTCATACAGTTCACGCTGTGTCACACTATCGTATATCGAAGCAAAAAAGGGAGCTTCCGAACTTAATATTATACCTTTCTCTTTTCTCATGTCATCCAAACAGCAAACACGAAGGCCGAAAAAACGGATCTGCCTGAACCACATTCAGAACCGCTATTTAGCTTAACTAACGATATTTCCAAACCTTCACCGACTACAAAAATACACTTTTTGACGCTCACAGACAACAGAAATTGACCTTTACAGACAAATCACTCCAAAAGAGAAGAATGTAATTTTGCATAGAATTTTTTCAATAGGTTTAGGTTTGAATGAAAATAAAGGAATTAGTTAGAAGGTACATATTGTTCATTATCGGACTTTTTGTCAACTCTTTAGGCATTTGTTGCATCATCAAGGCAAATTTAGGCTCATCGCCCATATCCAGCCTTCCTTATACAATAAGCCTTAACTGTCCTATTTCACTGGGAACGCTCACGTTCATCCTCAACCTTTTCCTCATTGCCGGACAAATGCTGATTTTGAAAAAGGATTTCAAGCAGCGCGAATGGCTTCAACTGCCGATTTCAGTGCTTTTCGGCGTGTTTATCGATTTCTCGATGATACTGCTGTCCTGGGTAAATCCCGACAGCTACGCCCTTCAGCTCGTTGTATTGGTTGTCGGTTGCGCCATTCTCGGACTGGGTGTCAGCATGGAGGTTATCGCCAACGTGGTCATGCTCTCGGGCGAGGCTTTTGTGCAGGCTATCAGCCTGAAAAAGAAAAAGGAGTTCGGCATGGTGAAAATATTCTTCGACTCGTCATTGATGGTAGCGGCCGTCATCGTGTCGCTGCTGCTCTACGGCGAAGTCATGGGAGTGCGCGAAGGCACCATCGTTGCGGCTATCATCGTGGGAATGTTTGCCCGCTATTTCAACCGCCGTCTGGCATTCGTCAACCGCTATCTGACCACTGATACGCCTGCCGGAAGCGAAACGGAAGCCGTCCCGACCGACAACGGACATTTCGTCATCACCATTGCACGCGAATACGGCAGTGGTGGACGGGAAATCGGAAAGCAGCTGGCACAGCATTTCGGCATTCCGTTCTACGACCGCGAACTCATCGACATGGCGGCAAAAAGCGAAGGCCTGAGCCCCGATTTTGTTGAGTCGCGCGAACAGAACATTCCGAGCAGCCTGCTCTACGAAATGATTATGCAGGACTATTCCGTTCCGTTGGAAAACAGCCTTTCGAAGGACGATGCACTGTTCGTGACACAAAGCCGCATCATCCGCAAGCTGGCATCGGAACAGTCGTGCATCATTATCGGACGTTGTGCCGACTACGTGCTGCGCGATTTCAAGAACTGCTTCAAGGTGTTTATCCACGCTGACTACGACAGCAAGCTGAAGCGCGCCACCGTGGAATACCACGAGCCGGAAGAGAAGGCAGTCGAAAAACTGAAGCACACCGACCACGGTCGCGCCAACCATTACCGGACATACACCGGTGCCATTTGGAACGACGCTTCGCACTACGACCTCTGCCTCGACAGCAGTCTTTTCGGAGTGGACGGATGCTGCAAAATCATTGGAGAAATTATCGAACAGAACTATTTGAAACAAAAGAACAACTAAATAACAAAAAATTCTAAACAAAACAAAACAACACTATCAATATATTTCTACAATATACACTTTTATAAAAACCATACTATTACAACAAGGACGTGCCCTTACGCAGCTGTGAAGCCCAGTAAGGGCTTTTTCTTTTATTTCTGTCCGACAAAAATTTTACATGAACCCAACTTTTTCGTTAGATTTCTGTCGCTAAACTAAAAATCCAGCCATATACACATTTTAGCAAATTGCAATAAATTATAAATCTGTTTCAGAACAAGATTCACAATATAGCGGACTCTTCTCCATGGCATGAATAACCTTGATTTTGGTTTCTTCATCCAGTTCCTGTCCATTAATTACAAAATGTATGATTTTGCCAAGCAACTCTTTATCTATGTTACCAGCAGCCACATGCCAAATATAGGCTTCCATATGAGGCAAAAAATGGAAACCTGCCCACCCATACCTATTCTTAACAAGAAAATGAGCGCCAACAACAAGTGATATGCGTTTATTACCATCTGCAAAATAATGCCCCGTACAGAAAGCATAGACAAGGTATGTAAGTTTTTTCTCGAAAGAAGGATAATATACATCATTCTGTACCAAATCAAGTATCATTTCAATACCACTCTTCTCTCTAATACCAGACATACCTCCACCACTTTGCTCAATAGTATCACAGTAGTATTTGAGGACATCATCAAATGATAGATAAATTATATCTTTCATCTCTATTATTTCTTTAAGCGTTCGAGTGTCTTACGGTTCTCATCGTTGTCCAATAGTTTTTCTAAGTCTATAGACTCCGTTCCGATAAAACGGTCAAATTCTTCTGGAGACATAGCTCGTAGATATTCAGCTATATTGCCATGATAAACATCACGAAGTCCCAAATCCCTTGACGCCATTTTCTGCCTAGCATCATACAAGAAAGGAGCCATTACTGGACTTTCTGCCTGCTTGCTTATCAGTATTTGCACCTCTGCAATTGTAAGTTTTCTATTCAGTTCATTATATCTGTCATGAATAGCAGCACCTACACCATTCTCAAACGAACTGATAACTCTTAATACTTCTGCATACATTGTAGCACGGGCATTGTCCTCAGGTTCCAACTTAAGCAAATCTCTATATTCTTTTGCATTTTCGCGAAATACAGCTTTATAAATCATATCTGTAACTACAGCATATTTGTAAGTAGGATGACCATCTACATAAGCTTTTACTGACGATGTCAAATTCTTACGATAGTTATCCTCCTGTATTGCCGCTGGCAAATATTCACGATCACGCCAATTTATATATTTGGTTCCCCCACCAGCTTTTTCGTTGATGGTTGAAATTACTATATCAAGAATCAGACTTCTTACCCTCTTAGCCTTTTCGCTCTCAGCAAGCAACATACCAATATTCAAAAAGGCACGAAAATCAAATAGCCCCAATTGAGTTATTTTGGTCATGAAAGTTTTTTCGTGACCAAATTGTAACTTCAGTTCTTTCAGTCTTTTACCCTTACATAAAAAATATCCATTATATTTTAGTTCCTTCTCGTTTGCAGCCAAATAGTTATCTATAGTTCTTATATCCACCTCATAGTACTCTGCTACCATCTGCTTTGTCAGATAGTATTTACCTTCGTATTGAAAAGTTTCTATATCAAGAGCTTCTTTTATGCGAGGGATAGCCATATTATTATTCAAAATATTTTGGCGTTCTATCGCAGATGTTGTTAAATCATGAGTCATATTCTTATCGAGATTTCTACAAGTTATAATATTTCGTATTAAAGTTTGCAAGGGTATTGAAGATGGTTCTGATGTCCAATCCCATGTAAGGCGAATCAGACTGCTCAACACCAATAAAGACTTTACGTCCATGATCAGTCTTTGGCTGCTCAGTTATCTTCACCACCTCTTTCACGATGCCCTTATAACAACCAATGATATGCGTGGCATTATTAGCCTTCACATCATTCACTCGCCAATACTTTACAGTACAGTCATATACAGATGGTCTATATAAAGGATTGCTGCGATCATCATTCAACCATGCTTCATACGAGTGCTTTATATTCACAAATATTATTCTATGTTTATTATCTATTGTTACCATTAATAGTCCGTTAAAAATTCAACATATCGGCTAAGCGGCTTCCGCCACAAAGC
>OOCH01000328.1_pt1 | contig 51984 bp, 65 predicted proteins | sample 1671641 | NCBI WGS metagenome assembly OOCH01 (sample SAMN06348177, study PRJEB24527) | human gut metagenome | biome: human gut; feature: ankylosing spondylitis patient; material: feces | host: Homo sapiens | place: China | collected 2015-10
CTACCGCCCCTTATTGCACTTTTGTCAACAATCCTTTTTCTATTAATATAGGAATCCTTATTATATAGGCCCCCAAGAAGCCACCAATTTTGAGCCCCTATCAAATTAGATCACCTTTGAACTAAGCTAAAATCTGCACTAGAATATTTTTTGAAAAATATTTGCCAAAAATTTTGCAGATTCAAAAACTATATCTATCTTTGCACTCGCTAAAGCAAACGAACTGAAGCACTGGAGAGGTGGGTGAGTGGCTGAAACCACCAGTTTGCTAAACTGACGTAGGAGCAATCCTACCACGAGTTCGAATCTCGTCCTCTCCGCAAACTTTATTTACGACCATTTTTGGAGAGATGGCAGAGTGGTCGATTGCGGCGGTCTTGAAAACCGTTGAGGGTAACACCTCCGGGGGTTCGAATCCCTCTCTCTCCGCTGCTAACGCTGAATATCAGCAAGTTAAGAATTAAGTACCCGAAAAAGTACCCGAATTTGCTTTTTCGGGTACTTTTTTGCTTTCTTACTTCCTACTTTCTGCGCCGGATAGCGTATGTAATCCCGGCGGCGCAAGCTGCGACTATCCCGGCTAAGAAAATCCAATCAAGGAAGCCCGTTTTAGGTGTTTTCTTTTCTTCCGCTTCTTGGCTTTCTGTCCGGCTTGCCGTTATGTCCGTTCCTACATTTGTGTCCGTAGCCTTTTGGCTCGCTTCGTTCCGTGTCGTCGTAGTCGCTTCCGTCCTGTCGCCGTTGATGTTTATCCGTCCGGTGGTAACTGACTTTATGCCGCCTTTTTTCCCGGCTTTCGGATTGTGCCGGTCTTCCCGGTTCTGCTCCGGCGTGCCGGAAGTCTGCCCGGCAGGTTCTGCCGTTGTTTCCGTACTCCCGTCGTTGTATTCCGTCCTCGTGAACTCGATAACCACGTTTGTACGGTCGTTTGTTTCGGTAGCGGTTATCACTTCCGCCAAACGGTTTTCTGTTTCCCGGCTTTCTGTTTCCTGCGTGGCGGCTACGTTCGTTTCTGACGTTCCTTTTACAGTTTTCCGTGTTGAACTGCACCCGGATATCAATATCGGCAGGAAAATCCACAATATAATATATCCTATCCATTTCATACGTCTTTGGTTATCTTTCCGTGAATGAATGTTTTGTAGGCGGTATAGCGTTGTACGTAAGACTTCCGTAGTTGATATATGAAAGCCTGCGCAACCAACCGGTGCGGAAAACCTTTTGCGACGGGTTGCGCCTTACCAAATTTTCGATGAACTCTACGCGCGCCTGTTTGATACGGTCGAAAAGTGCGTGCGACTCTTGCGCGTTGATGGCGGCTAAGGTCTTTTCCCCTACAATGCCGTCCATCGTCACCCCCAACAGTTTTTGCACTCCCGTAATTCCGTGCTTTCCGCTTCCCCATACCCAATCAACCACTATATTTGCTATTGATTGGCTTTCTATCCGGTCAGCTTTCCACCTATCCCAATAGTGGGGTTTCATTACCCGGCTTACTGCGTCTTCTTCGGTAATGAGCCGCAAGTCGCTTACGTCTATATCCCCGTCGCCGTCTTTGTCGTAACCTACCTGCTTCCATGTGGCAATAGTTACGCCCTTGTTGGTAGCCCCTCCTTTGTCATTCGGGTGGTTTGAAAATCCGCCTTCCCAACTCAAAATGAACGGTGCTAAAATCTCAATCTTTGCCATAGCTTAATCCTTTTTGTTGTTAATACCTCCGTCTTTATTCAAAGTCTTTTTCCGCTCTGAAAGGGCTTTGTTTACTCCGCCCCCTGCCATGAACGCACCAGTACAAAGCAGGAATATCCCCAACCCTTCGAGGTCGGTTTCCAAATGTCCGTTACTGCACACATCCCACACAAGGCAGAAGCAAACACAAAGCCCAATCAATGCGCCAACCAACACGGAAAGCACAAGGGCGAAACTCTTGCTGCTGTCAAAGCTGTTAGCCCTTATCAGACTTTTCAAGTATTCCGTTATCCTCATTGTTCCCGGTCTTATTATCGGTTTCTTCTTCCGTGTCGTCGTTGTCCTTATAGAAAGCATCATAGTCGCCTTGCGCAAGTTTTTTCAACCTGCAATAAGTTCGCTTCGGCAACCGTCCTTTGAAGCATTCATCGTCCGGGCGTACACATACGTTATATTCCGCTTCTTTCAAAGCAAGCCGCAATTCGTTGTTTTCTCGAATGAGGGCGTTATTCTCTCGCTCCTGTTCGTGTAACTGAACATACAGCTTATCCATCCGCCCATTAAGCTCCTTTATCTTCTGGTCTTGCTGTTCTATTCGCTGCTGCAAACTTTCTACGAGTTTTTTCATTACGCCTAACTCTCGTTCCTCTTTTTCAACTTCTTTTAGCCCGGCCTCCGCCTGTGCCTTGCGCTTTTCGGGCTTCATGAAGAATAGGAATTTAATAAGGCTTATTCCTCCGAGTGAAGCGACAACCCCGACAATCACGTTTACTATTTCGCTCAATGTTTCCATAGCCTTATGCGCTTTCGTCCAACCCTGCCGTAGCAAGGTCTGCCCTTACCATCTGCTTGATGTCCGCAACGTGTTGGAGGTAAGCCTTGTAGTCGGATACCGCCTTAGCCTTACGGTCATCGTCCGTTTCTATCCCCAACTGCGCGGCGTAGTAGTCGTTAATCAAAGAAAATTCTTCGGTTTCGTCTAACTCGCTTCGGATAATGGCACGTGTAAGGTTGTCGTATGTCGGCTTTTCCCACACCTGCACAGTATCGTAGTCGTAAACCGTCTTTTCGCCTGTTTCTTCGTCTTCTACTGTCCTTTCCACGACGTTGTAGTTATAATGGTATGACCCGTTACCCAAATCTTGGATAATAGCCGGTCTAACGTTTGAATTTGATTTCATACGGTGCAATCTTGTTTAACTTGTTAATAAAATACTCGCTATCGCTGTGTTTCGCCCAACCCCACCACGACGCTACGGCTTGCTTGAACTCTGCTTCCGTAACCGGTCTTTTCCGCTTTTTCAACTTGGCTACCTTACGGCAAAAATTCTGCTTGATGCTTTTTCGTAACCGCGTTTCGTTGTGGTAAAACACGTACCCCAAAAAGTCAATGCCGCGTCTTGTACTGTCTTTATGGTCTTTGGCTACCGGGAAAATCTGTTTGTTGTCTTTGACTTCCAAACATAGCCGTGTGGAAAGGTAGCTTTCAAAATCCGCAAGCAGACCGCGCAAAAACCTTTTTTCGCTGTGCAATACTACAATATCATCGGCATAACGGAAATAGTACCTTACGCGCTTTACCTCCTTGACCCAATGGTCAAAATAGGCGAGCATGAGGTTTGCTAAGAATTGGCTTAGGTAGTTACCTATCGGAAGACCGTCCGCGCTGTCTATGATTTCGTCAAGAAGTGTAAGTAGCCGTGTGTCCTTTATCTTCCTGCGTACAATCCTTTTCAGTATGTCGTGGTCTATGGAAGGGTAAAACTTGCGTATGTCAATTTTCAGGCAATACGCACAGCCGGGCTTATCCCGGTCTATCACGTTCCGCAACTTATCCGCTGCCGCCTGTATTCCTCGCCCCTTGATGCAACTGTAAGTGTCCGCCGTGAATACTGACACCCATACAGGTTCTAAGATGTTCATTACTGCGTGGTGTACAATGCGGTCGGGAAAGTACGGCAATCTGAAAATTTCACGCTCTTTCGGTTCATATATAAAGAATGTGCTATATTCCGAAGTCTTGTAAGTTCCTGCTTTCAACGCTTCGTGCAAAGTCAAAAGGTCTTCTTCGGCGTGTCGGTCATGCACCTTTACGCCGTAGGTGTTAAGTTTTCCCTTACGCGCTCTTTGGTCTGCGAGCCGTAAGTTCTCTAAACTGATTATCCTATCGTATAAGTTTCCTAACCTTTGCATAGCTTGCTTTGCTGATTAGTCGGGGTTCTTCGGTTTCCCTACCAAATCCCGTTAATGTTTACTGTTTTCCGCCTTTTTCTCGGCGAGGTCTTTGTCCTTATAAACTTTACAAAAAGTATCAGTATAGCTGGGAGCCGATGTTCGCATTCGTATTCGAAGCCGTGTTATTCGTATTCGCATACGCAAGCCCGGCATTCGCGCTGTTATTCGCGTTACCGCCGAAAAGCACACCCGAAGAACAAACAACCTTTTATTTTCTCACTCAAAGTAATAGCGTGTGCCGCTTGCCCTCATCGTTACCCGGCGCGGAAATGCGTTGCGTTTCTTGATTTCCCTCAAAACGTACTTTATTTCGCTCGAATTGGTAAAGAACTTTTCGGCTTCGCTGTCTTTGTCATCGCGGTTTCTCTTTATCTTCACTAAAAAGCGTTCCGCGCCGAACTTCGTTTTAACTCCGTCTATGAAGTCGCACACCCAAAACGTGAGGTTGATTAACTTCTGCTGTGTCGTTTCCCGGCAGTTGAAATGTTTGTTTGCTTCGTCCTGCGGTATTGCTAAAAACGACAAACTTCCGTCATCTTCCGCCGTTGTTTGCTGTGTCTTGTTATTCTCGTTCATAACTGAATGTATTATACGTTTCTTTTTCCAACCCCAACCGCCAATAATGGCGCGGCGGTTGGGGCGTGTTTCTGTCGCTCGTTCCGTGACGTGTCGCTATTCGGGGATAAAGCAAAGCCGGGAGCCGATGTGCGCAGACGAAGACGAAGCCGTGTAATGCGCATTCGCACACGCAAGCCCGGCAGTCGCGCCGTTATTCGCGAAACCGCCGAAAAGCACACCCCTCATAGCCGCGCCGGAAGCCGGTATATTGGTATAGAAGTAGTCCGCAAAGTGGGTCGTAGAACTTGCGCCTACCTCCATCGGCATGATGTCGCCGTGTTCGCCTACCATCAAGCGTTTAACGTAGCCCTCTTTTCTCGGCAACTCTCCGCGCAAATCATAGTCGTTATAGCTGCTGTCTTGGAACTTAGCCGGGTTATCGCAAACGTAGAATTTCGATTTTGCTCCGTCCGCTTCGCTCTGTATCTCGCACTTGCATCCGTCTGTCCAACTCCACAAATGCCCGAACGGGTTTTCTATGCCCCTGTAAGAAGGTACGCTTACTTTGGTAACTACTCCCGTGTCGTATTCGTCCGGCATCGTGAACTCAACAACGCCGGTTCGGTTTCCTAAACTGTTTGTAGTGCCGCAAGGTATGAACGGGTAATAGCCGTTGTATGCGTTCCACTTCGTAGCGTTCAATGTGGTAACGCCGTTGCCTAATCCTCCCTGCTTGTACCCTTCGCTTGTAGGTTCTGCGTTATATGCGGCTTGGCAATTCAAGTTTGCGTACTCAATGACGTAAAGCCAATATGTCGCAAGCTGCGCAGCGTACAGGTCGCAATTCCAACCGCAACCGTTAAGCCCGGCTTCCCCTCTGTTGCGTGCGTACTTTCGGAAGTTGGTAAGGCTCGTAGCGGTTGCCGGAAGTCCTAACAGACTTCTATATGTGCTATCCCATTCCGCGTTGTTGTTCCCACCTCTGAAATTAGCCGTCTTGTTTACTACGCTTGCAAGTTTCGGGGTTGCGCTCGCTGTGCGGTCTATGGTCGCTTCGTATGCGCTTCTGTACATCTTCGGCACTTCATGGAAGCCCGGAAGGTTGTACAATGAAATAAGTGCGGTTATCGTCGTTCCGTCAAACTCGAATTTACGGTAGTGCTTGGGTATCTCTACCATTACTTGCCCGGTTGTTCCGGTAAGGTCTGCCGTTGCTCCCGTGTCGGTTTTCGTGCTGTCGGTAGGGTGCAAGTATGTTACCACCTCTCCGCTGTCGTTAATCAAGCAACGGCGCATCAATGACTGTACCGGCAGCGTAACGTGCAATTCCGGTCGCCCAACCCTTGTTAATGCCGGGTCTGCTACATTCACGTTGATTTGCACTCCGTAATAATAATCGTAAGGGAAAGCCGGTTTTGTATTCCCTATTCCAATAAATATACCCATGACTATAATTTTAATAGCCCCAAACAAGGGCGGTTGCTGAACTCGTTTTCTTTATCTCTCGTATGATTTCGGGATTCCACCCGGTTTCAAACCGTGTGCTGATGAACTTGCCTTCGGGCATTCCCCAAAGGTTCACTTCAAGCACTACCGCCGTTTCGCCGTCGTTCTTCAAGCAAAAAGGCGTGTCCATCTTGAAGTTGCCGCCGGAAAAGTCCACCGTTCCGGCTACCGATATTTGTGCGCTTACTAAGTCGCCGTTTCTGTTTTGCATAACTTTATCTTTTTACTATGTCCTACAAAAGTATCTATAAGTTGTATTAAATTGATACGCTCGCTAAGTGTTGGCGAAGTGTTTGTACGCCGAAGCCGTGAAATTCGACGTATTACGCACTTTCTTCCGTGAATTTAAGTTATTCCCTCATGGCTAAGACGTATGCATAGTAACTGCTGCTGCCGTTCCAAACTAAAAGGAACTCGCGTATATCTCCCTTCGCCATATTCCATTTGTTCATGTTGTTGTTTCCGTTGTTATCCAACATATACGGATAATAGTTGCTGTCCATTGCGTTGCCTCCCGAACTGTTCTTTACGAATTGATTTCTACCACAAACGTAACCGGTTTGCGTACTTGTTCGGTCGCAAATGATGACTATACGCACCGCAAACGCCGTAGAATTGCTTATGCCCAATACGGTACAAATGGAGTCACGTCTTGGCAATCCTATACCCGAATTGCTGTAAATAAACCTCGGCATCAACTTGAACAAAGTAGGTTTCGTAGCATCGCCCGGAACAAGGCAATTATTAGTAGATGGAGTTAATTTGGCTATCCCGTAATCTACGATGTAACTGTTACTCACTATTGCGCCGTTGCTTACTATTCCTATATTAGTGTTTGCGCCGGAAACGTTGATAAGTATTCCGTAGTTAGTCCCGTAATAATTAGGCGTATTGTTTGTAAATCGTCCAACTCCAACAATTCCCGCTGAAGATGGAAGCACGTTTGTACCTATGGAAGCCCAACGGTAAGAGTCGGAAAACTTTATAAAGCTGCTATACAAAGAAAATCCGCTTCCGGTTGTTGCCCCCGAAGACGAAGCTACGCCGATTCTTCCGCTTGCAATCGCAAAACCGCCTATCGTTCCGGCGTTGGCATAAATCGTTCCGGTTATCGTCCCTTTGGTGGCTACAAAACTTCCGTCTTGTAATACCCGGTAAGGAGCGGTAGCCCTGTTGCTTTTGCTTGCCCCTGCCCAAAACCTTACGCTTGTGTCCGCCGTGCCTTCTCCGGTTATACCGGCTTTGATGCTTTGGTCGTTTCCTGCAAGCTGCACCGTTCCGGCTGTTACTATCCCGCCGTCTATGGTGGTCTTTGTGTTGTCGTAGTAAACGGCTTCTACCCAATCGTTAGCAACATAGCTTCCCGAAGCTCGTGCGGTTATGCACCGTTTCAAAATTCCGTCTGCTTTTCCGCCTGTGAGCCAAAGGTCGCCGATGTCGTATGGCGGCTTCGGCGTGGAAACAAACACGCGCCGTTTCCCGTCCGCCGTGTCCTGTGCCTTGCTTGCCGCTTCGTATGCGTCTATGGCTTTTTGGTCTTCTATCGTAACCCATGCGTAAGATGAACTATACCGCTTTAATAGCTTGGTAGTTGAACTGTACCACATATCGCCTACGTGCTTCTTCTTCAAAGCCGTAGTAGTCCATGCGCTTGCCGGGTCGGAAGTCTGAAACCAACTTTCTATTTTCCCGTCTATTTGGTTCGTCAAATCGTTTACGGTCGGATTGAAGTTGTTGTTTATAAAGTTGGTTAGTCCGCTATCGTCCGTGTACTTGCATGCCTTTACCCAATCTGCGGCGTTGTAACTGCCGGAAGCTCGCGCGGTTCTGCAACGCATGATGTCGCCTGTACTGCCTTGTACCCACAAGTCGCCAACGTCGTAGGGTGTCGTAGGCGTTGATACGAATATGCGCCGTTTCGTTCCTGCAAGTTTCAAAGCATCGTTAGCAAGTGCCAACGCTTGCGCTACTTCGCTGTCCTGCAATTCCTGCCAACTGTAAGTATTCCCGTTTTTCACCCAACGGAAAACCTTGCCCGTAGTCGTGTTATAAAAGAGGTCGCCCAAATGCTCATCTTTTAACTGCGTGGTATTCCAACTATTCGCCGGTGCGTTGCTTGTAGTAGGGTCATATTCTTCAAAAAATTGCTCTATCTGCCCGTCTAACTGCGATTGCATTTCGTTCAATATGCCGGGCAAAGTGTTGTTTATATAGTCCTTTACCTCGTTGGCTTTGTCATCAACGTCCGTAACGTTTACTATCGTGCCGTCGTTCTTCACGAATTTTATAACGCCGCCTATTTCGTCGTTATCCAAATCGAAGTAACACTTACCGCCGCCGCTGCTTTCGATGCGCCCTGTACGGATGAAACGTCCGTTTATGGTGCTGCTTCCATAAGTAAGGCTTACAAGCCGCCCCGGATTCTTCCCTCCTGCGTCCGTTACCACCGAATTAAGCACGCCTATAAGGAAATTGTAATATCCGGCTTCTTCATCTACCGTTCTTGCTCCTTCTACAAGTATAATGTTTCCCGTATCTCCGTTTATCGGACACCTCGCGTAAATGTAAAATGCCGCCGCCGGAGTAAGCCGGGAAAATGTAGCCCCTTCCAAAGCCCAATACTTCAAGCCGTCGGGGTCTATCGCGTAATGCACGAGCGTACCGTTTGAAACGTAAAGTGTATTCGCGTCCCCTCCGTAGTTGGGTTGGAATATGATGTTTTGCAGCGTGAACTGGGTGCTTTTCGCCCCTACGCTCAACATCTGCGTTTCAATGGAAAGCGGCTTTATCTTCTCGCTGTAATAGTCGCCTTCCGGGTCGAATACCATGTTTAGAAGTTCCTGCGTAGCTTTCCACCTGCGCCGCGCCTTTGCCGGGTCTGCGAGTTTGTTAATCTTGATAACTTCGTCTATCTCCTGCAATTCGTTCCAAACGCGCACGGTCGTAGTTTTGGTTATGGTGTCGCTCAGCGTGATGTCGTAGCTGTGCGGCTTCAACAGGTCGCGTTCAATCTGCGTAATCCTTACGGCTTTGTTCACGCCTATTTGCTCATCCTCAACCTTTATAAAGTCCCCGACGTGCAGCACCTCCGTTTCAATCTCTTTGCCCCACATCTTGATAAAGAAGCCTTCGGTAAGTTCAAGTTTGTAGCTTACTTGCGGCTGGCTGACGGTCGGGAGGTATTTGCTCCCTTCTTCTTCCAAATCTTTTTCGGCTTTTTCTATGTATTCATCCGGTAGCCGTATGTCCGAAATGCTGTATTTGTCGCCTACTGCTATTTGAAAAGCAGCCGAAGTTTCCGACGGGAATACCGTACCGTTTTCGTCTTGGAACTTGTTTATAACGAAAGTCTTTGTAGCGTGGTCGTAACTATGCATGTCAAACTCGTAACCTGCAAGTCCACCGCTTTCAAACTTTATCTTCGCGCTTGTGTCGCCTATGAGGTATTTCGTAGTTTTCCCGTCCGGTTCTTTCGCGTTCAAATCAAACATCGTGTTGTCCGCGAATGTGATAACATCTGCGCCCAAAGCTGTAACCGTACCCACGCGCTGCGGCTTTATGTCGTAAACCTTTTCTCCCTCTTTGACACCGTATAACGCGATGGCGTTTTCATCGTCAATATATGAAGTAAGGCGCGTAGTTCCCGGAAGGCACAGCCGGGTATGTCCATAGTTGCTCCTTAAATTTTCCGTACCTCCGTAAACAAAAAGCCGTGTTACTATCCCGGAATTGTTTACGTTCTTTCGTTGCAGCTTGTATAGACCTAATCCGCGCCCATACTTCAAAGTAAAAGTGTGTGTTATTCCTACTTTCGCTTTGAAATTGAGCGTGTATTTCTTTCCATCGGTAGTTATCTCAAACTCTACCCCGTAATTGCTGCAAAGTTCCTGTACGACTTGAAGGCAGTTTTTCCCGGAATTGGTAATGTTCTTGTATTCCGTGTTTTCCGGGTATTCTCCCAAAACCCACTTACCCGGAAAGATGCGGTTTATGTTCCACATCAAAACCTGCAAATGCCCTGCAAGGTCTGAATAATAGGTTTCCCCGTATGCATCTTCGGGCAAATGGTAGTGTGCATCGATTAAATCGTACTGCAATCCTTCTAACTTCAAATCGTAGGTGTAACGGCGTTCCCCTTCTTTTGTCGGTTCGGGCAGTTGATTCAACTTGTACGGTTTCCCGTATAGTAGTATGTGGTCGCCTATACCAAAATTCAAAGGGACAGCGGAAGTTAGGGAAATGCTTACAATATCTTCCGAAAGCAAGGCGGTTTTTTGCGCCGCCTTGCTTACACAGCTTGCATTCTTCCGGCTGAATAACGGTATTTTTGTCCCGTCTGCCTTTATAATTACAATTTGTTCCATACTATAATGCCGTTCGTGTCGAAGTCTGTTATTTCCTCAATTACTCCGCCTACAATGGCGTAATATATTCCGTCTTCTGCGTAGGTATGCTTCAAAGCGTTTTTCCCGGTACAATCCCCGTAAACATCTTCGCTTATCGTGCCGTCCCCCCAATAGACATTAACCATCTTGTCGCTTTTGAACTCTATCGTAAGTTCCGCGTTTGAAGCGTTCAGCCGCTGATGCCTTACCACCCGTTTAACCGGGTCGGGTTCTTTCAACTTCAAAGCGAAAGTTCCTATCATCTTATCATCGTGCCAACGCTTCGAGGGTGCTACCCCGTCTTCGCAATATACCTCAAAAACTAACGGCTTGGTCGGGTGTATTGAAATCATAAGCCGTTGCGTTCCGTCTTGTCTGAAATGCTCGTACAGTCTGTTTACGCGCTCCGTGAAGTCCATCTTTCCGGTTGCCCTTAGCCAACAGTTCAACGTTATTTCCCTTTCTTGGTATCGCTTTGCTGTCAAGTCTATAACCTTGCCGTGATAGTCTGCCCAATCCACGGAAGCAGGCGTTTTTAACTTCGGAAGGTCAAGCACTCCGGTAGAACTTTCTACATGCAGGTCAAACTCTTTGAAGTTTACACCGTTCAAAAAGTATTCAAGCTGCGAAATGCTGTTTAGTTCTTCCGCTATTTCGGCTTCACTTAACGCAACATTGTATATTTTCAGTTCGTCCAAATCCCCGAAGCCGTAGCCTGTACTATAAACGTCTTGCACCAACGCAATTCCCGTTAGCGTGGAAGGAAGTACCACCGTTTCTATAAGCTGCGTATCTAAGTACAGCCTAACTTGGTTTCCTGCTTTCCGTATGACAAAGTAGCCCCAACTTCCCGGCTCTATGTCTATCCATGCTTCCCGGTAGCCGTTTTCGGTTTGGTCTGTGTTGCAAAACAAACCTATCCGCGTTCCTGTAAAGCCGTCTTCAAAAAGGATGCTTTTTAGCCATGCGAGGATAGTGAAGTTTCCCGAAAGCGTTACTATATTACTATCTATTTCGGCGCGTCCTTTGCCGTCGAAATGGATGCAATTACCTTGCTTCCCGGTTACAAAACTGCTTTCTATTACCGTTGCGTCATGGCGGTTCTGTGCGAAGTCGTAGGCTGTTTGCGAGCCGTTGGCTTCGTCAAACGGTATGTTCAATATCAAATTTTGTTCTAATTCCATAATTAGTTACGTTTATCGATTACTTTAATCCGTGCGTTGTCGGTCGTGCTTCCCGTGTAGTTTCCGCCGTGAAGGAATACACTTACACGCGCCGCGTCGCTTGCTGTTATCTCTACTTCTGCCCGGTCTGCTATATCAACCGTGATATAAGCGTAACCGCTTGCCTTAATGCTGATTTTTACGTTATCACGTGCCCATATCTGTGCTACGTGAAAACCCGTAAATTCTGCTGTGCCTTCCGAAGTCCCGAAAGCAACAACGTTACGCAAGTCTTTTACTTCGATAGGTTCGTTCTTGAATACGCCGTAGTGCTGGCGCATTCCTTGAAATTCTGCCCATAAATCATCCGTAAATTCGTTTTTTAGGCAAAAGTCCAACCCCTTCACAAAGAGCGTCAAAAGCCGTTCTTTTGAAGGCGCGTTTAGAATGTGATTGTACCATTCTTCGCAAATCCCGTTCGCCTTGGCTTCTTCCGCAAGCCTTTTTTTTAGCTGTTGAAATTCCATAACTTATCCTTTTAGTAGTCCGTTATGCCCTGTGAGCGTAATCCATCATCGGTAGGCGTTGAAAGCCTGTTTATAATCCGCAGCAACCTTTCCGCTATCACGCTTATACCCCTGTCCATGCTCGCAAGGTATGTAAGTTGTTCGCGTATGAGTGCAATGCTCGTTACTTGGTTCTGCCTTACCGCGTTTGTCTGTCCTGCTAACAGGTCTATGCTTTCTTGGCTCGCCGTAGCGTAAGCACCGCTTAGGGTTGTCGGGTCGCCTTCGTCTTCTATTTGCTCGAAAAGGTCTTTGTACATGTTCATAGCTTGCTCAAAGTTTCGCCCGGCGGCTTGTATTGCTGCCTTAAACCTTGCTTGCTCTGCTTCTGTCAAGCCGTCAAACGTACCGTTCCCTTCTTCGTCAAAGCCCATATCTTTTTGAAGCTGCTTAATAGCCCTTTGTAACGGTTCTTCCAAAAACTGCAAAGCCAATGCGTTTTTTACGGCATTCTTAATTACGTCATTGGCTACTTCTCCGAAAGATTCCGCCGCGCTTTCCCCATTCTCGAACGCTTCTACAAGCGCGTCCGCTAATTGGTCGGCAAGTTCCGGCGCGGAAGTCTGTGTAATGCTCTGCGTAATCTCGGCTATTATATCTTCAATCTGCCGCCCTATTTCGGCGTATTGCTCTTTCCATTCATCAATCCTGCCCCAATCGGTGTCCTTTTTGCTTTCTTCGTCCCTGATCATGCCGTTTATTTCATTCTGCTGTTGGCGTAGGTTCTCAATCATAGCCGTTTGGTTCTGATAGACCGTTTCGCCCAAAGCGTTATCTACGGCGTGTTCCAATGCGTTGTAGGCGTACCCCAACTTTGTAACTGCTTCTTGATGCCGCTTTATGGATTTTTCCGCTTTCCTGTCCCGGAAGTTGAACAAATCGAAAGCAGAAGAAAGCAAGCCGATAGAGCCTTGAATAATCCCCAACGGGTTGCCGGTGGCTATTCCCGTCGCCAACTGCCCAGCCCCTTGCATAATTCCGCTTATGTCGCCCAATATCGCTTGCGTTTCCTCGCTCATGGAAATACCCATGTTCTTTATTCCGCTTACCACGCTGTCAAATGCGCCGGAAACAAAGTTTACGCTACTTCCAATATCGCTAAACGTGCTTTTGAATGCTTCGCCAACGCTTTTTGTTTCTCCCGTTTCCTTATTGAGAGCGGCTTTCAATACCGCCAACTGTTCTTCTCCCTCAACTTCAAGCCCTACGGTAAGTTTTATGTTTTCAAGTTCCGCAATTTTCCGGCGCAACATGTCAATGTACGATGAGCCTTCTTTAAGGAGGTCGGCGTATGCCGTCTTTGCTGCACCGGCTAAAATTTCGTCTGTGCTGCTTACCGCTTCGGCATATTGCTCGTACTGCTGCTTCTTTTCCTGCAATGACTTTACAAACGGGTCATCGCTGTCTAACAGCCTTTCCGCGTTCATCGCCGCCCGAAGTTCCGCAAGACTGTTTTTTAATGCCAAAAACGGGTTTCTGCTTTCCAACTCGTTACGGGCTTTCTTTAATTGGTCGTTTATGGCTTTTAGGTCTGCCGGGTTAAACTGCGTGGAAAATGTTATCTTCTTGTTGTTGATGTCTTCAAGCAGTTTGTTTATCGTGCGTGTGCTTAGCCGGGAAAGGTCGCTAAACAACTGATTCCAGCTTTCGGTAGCCATTAGGCGTGAAGCTGCAAGTTTGCTTAGTTCTTCCTGTTCCTTGGCGTTTATCTGTGTAATCATGGATAAATTCCCCTGCTTTTCCGCTTCCGCCCGTTGCTCGGCGTATTTCCGCAAAATCGCCGTTTGTTTCTCTTGGTAGCTTTGGTACTCGGTTAGAAGTTGGTCGTATTGTTCGCTTCCGCTCCGGCTTTCGTATTCCTTGCGTTGCTTCTCCAATGCGGCTAATGCGGCTTCGGCGGCTTTCTTTTCCTGTTCGTTGCTCGCTTCCGCTGCTGCCTTACTTAGAAGTTCCCGTTTCCGTGCGTAGCTTTCTTCAAACTCTAATTTTTCCTGTACATAGCTTGCGTATTCCTGCAACAACTCGCGCGTTTCCTGCCTTGCCTTGGCTTTGGTATCTTCTTCCGCAACGTCCAAAATATCGGACTTTGCATTATCTACGTCTGAATTGTCGCCGCTAAGTTCTTCCCTCCGGCGTTCTATCAACGCTAATTGTTCGCTTACGGTCTGACACATGGAAAGCTCCCTTTGCAGTTGCGCGTCAAAATCCGAAATAACGGCTTCCTTAGTTGCGTTCGCTATCTCGTTATTCAATGTGGCTATGTTCTTCAAGTCGGTAGCCGTTTTGTTCGCCTTGCTTGAAATCTCATTGCGTAGGTTCTCCAAATAATCGAGGTAGCTTGTCCCTTCTTGAAGTAGCGCGGCAAATTCTGTGTTGGCTGCTTTCCGTACCGTTTCATCGGAACTTGTTACCCATTTTAGGTATTTGGAATAAAGTGCCTTCCGCTCGTTAAGTTGTTCCGCGAACGGGTCAGTATCTTCCTTACCTCCGCTGTTGCTCCCTCCGCTGTTATAGCTGATGCGGTTCAGCTCCTTTTGCTGTTCGGCTATTTGTTTGGCGATGTCCGCGCGTTCCGTATCGGTAGCCGCTTTCTTATAAAGTTCTTGCAAACGTGAGAGTTCCTTTTCCGCAGCTTCTACGCTTCCGGCTACCACTTTCCCGGTTTGGTTTCCGATAGATGCCAATATCTCTTTTTCTTTTTGCGTGAAACTAATTTGCTGGTTTACAAGTTTATTATACGCTTCTTCCGCTTTTTGCAATTCTTCTTCCGCTTCTTTCCAATTACTGCTTTTTTCAAGAACAACGCCTTTGCGCTGAACTCCGTAGCCGTCTGTATATGTTCCCTTTTTGGAAACATACGCTTTGGGGGTCGTGTCTAACCTGTTCTGCGCTTCTATTACTTTCTTGTACTTCTCTACGGCAAGCTCGCTTGTGGCTGTGGCTTTTGCCCGGAGCATCATTGCTTCGACAAACTTTGCGCTATTGGTAACTAACAATTCTTCCGCTTCTTTGGCGTTGCGAACGGAGTAACCCAAATCGTCGAATTTATCTACGTTATCCTGTACCCATTTTTCACGCTCTTTTAATGACCCGGTAAGGCTTAGCCATTCCGCCTGTAATGTTCGGTAAGCCGTAACCGGTTCTGCTGCGGCTTCCGCTACCTTGTTGTTAAATTCTTCCGCCTGTTTCTTTGCTTCCGCCTGTTTGCTCTGCATCCGGGAAATGGCTACAATTACGGCGGTAATTGCTACGGAAAGACCCAAAGTAAGCGTAGCCATCAAAGCCGCAGCCGCTGTGTTGGAAATGTGCAACGCTGCCGCAAGGCGCACGTTTGCCGTCGTAAGCAAGTCTTTTGCCTTTGCTACGGTTACAAGCCTAAATGCGCTATCCTTATTCAGCATTTGTTCTACCTGTTGCAAGCCTATCGTTATGCTCATAAGGCTTTGGACTTTGAGCATAACTTTCTGTAAGTTCTCGTTTTCTCCTATAAATAGGCTTGCCGCTCCCTGTGCGGCTGCAAATCCGCCGGAAACGCCCGAAAGTCCGCTAATAAGTCCTTGCATTCCTCGTTGGTCGTGCGCTAATATGTTGGATTGGTCAGTAGCGTCTTTCCACGCCTTAGCCAAACGCGCGGCTTCCTCCTGCATTTCCCGGAACTCTGCCGTACCTCGTTTGCCTTCCGCTTCCATTGCTACCAATGCTTCCCGGCATCGGCGTAGCTGGACTTCTAACGACTGTTGCGCCCTTGCGCTCCTTTCGGCTGCTTCACGTTGTTTGTTCAATTCCTGTTCCTCTTTCATCAGCGCATCGGCTTGCTTTTCCGCTTCGCTGATTACTTGCTGACGCAGGTTTATCTCGCTTTTTAACGTGGCTTGCTGTGCCGCCATAGCCCTGTATTCCTCATCGCGTCCTTCTGTGAACGCCTTACCGGCTTTCTGTCCCAATTCTTCGTATTGGGCTTGCAGGTCTTTCAAAGCCGCTTTGTTTTCCTCAAATATGCGGTCTATCGTGGCAAATCCCGAATTTATCACGGCTGCGGTAGCTTCAAAGGCTTTATCTATTCCTTTTCCGTTCTGCACCGCCGACGTGCTGAACTGCTGTATAGCCCTTTTGCTTTCTTCAAGCACTCGGAGCAGTTCCCTGTTTGTTCCCGAAATGTCAAAAGACAAACCGCCGCCTTGTATGTTCATCTATTCAAGTTGTTTATTAGTTTCATTACTTCGTCCGCGTTATCGTCCGTAAGCACTATTTCAGTATCGCTCTTTGTAGTGTCTTCGTCCTCAACGCCGGGCGCGTCTATTAACATCCTCTGTACCGTTCCCCACGGAATACCGTGTAGAAGGTAGTCCAACGTCCAGCCGAAGTGCGCACACACCGAGCCACGCCGTCCGTGTGGACTTTTTAACCCTGTTGCTCTATAAGACTTGTCATCGGGTCGCTTGTGCGTGTTGCGCTCATCAATCTTATAGAGTTTATAAAATCCCCTAAGTTGCTTACGTTGGTTATCAGAATGGCAAGCGTAAGAAGCTGTGAAGGCGTTACGGTATGCTCAAACAAAGAAGCGAGCCGGTTCAAACGCTGTTCGTTCGGCTTTCGCGTAAAGTAACCGCCGCTTTCTGTCACGTCGTAGTATTCTTCGCCCAATACTGCAACCGCTACCACCTTGGCGAGCTTTTTCGCTTCCTTTGCCGCCAACTTCTTAGCCGCGCACAAATAATCAGCGTCTTTTAGCTTCGTTTCGTCTATGGTCATTTCAAGCCATAACGCGCTAAGCCTGTCAAGCGTTGATAGCGTAGGTTCTGCAACCCGGAAAACTTTCTTTTCCGTTACCTTTTCGCGCTTGCGAATAAAGCCCAATAATCCCGGCTTGCGTTTTTTGTAGGTTATATCCACATCGAACGTTACGCCGCTGTTGATCATCTGCCTTAACTCGTTCTGTTCGCGTGTAAGGTTATCTAATTTCTCTTTTTCGTCCATACTCTGTTAAATGAAGAAAGACCCGGAACAAAGTAGCGGGTCTTTCCGGTTAGAACTCGTTTAATTCAAACGGACAAATAGGTTTAAGACCCTATTTGTTGGAGCGTAGTAGCTACTTTTCCTACTGCCATTTTCTTTAATCCGGTAGTAGCCGGTTTCATTACCGTACCGGTTACTTCAATAAGAAGCAGCCCTTTCTTGCTGAACTCTCCGTTAATTTTGGAAGTCAGCTTCATACGCGGAACTTGGAATTTCAACCCTTTACGCGGAATAATAATAACGGATTCCTCCACCGAATTTACAACGTCCGGGTAACTCCAAACATCGGATGCCACCTCACCGCCAAACAAGCGTTTAAGCGTGTCTAAATCCGGGTTCATGATGGAAAAAGTGAAGGTAATCTTACCTTGCTTCTCTATCGTTTCTACCGGGTCGTCTTCTTCTTCGGCGTAGAACTCGGTTGTTTCCGGGTCTTCCTGCGACATTTTGCAGGTATCTTCGTAAGTCAAGCCGAAAACCTTGTAGTCCGTTTCTTCGAAGTCCAACTTAGTGGGTTCGCCTTGCTTGCCCAATATCTTGGAAAGTCCCAATGTAACTAATGTTGCCATATCGTTTAATTTTTAATGAATGTTCCAGCCTATACGCAAGTTACGGTAGTGCTGGTAAACCTGTTGTTCTTTAACTACTGTGTCGCTCTCTATCCAAAATTCGAGGTCGGCTATGTTCTGCGCTTCCAAATAAGCTACAACCGCATCGCCAATCTCCCGTAGTCGTTCCCGGTCAGCCTTGCGTTGCTCCCGTCCGCGTATCTTTACTTTCTTGTCTGAAACGTAAATGTTCACGTTAGAAGTTCCGCTTTGCGGCTTGTCATGCGTTACCGTGATAGTGTTAATTACAATATCTTCGGTTTCGCTGTTGTCCGGGCGTTCGTCTTGGGGGCATACAATGCCGGAAACCTTTATTTTCCCGGCTTTAACGCCTTCCGCAATAATCTTATACAGAATATCGTCGGTGTCTATGCTGCTGCACTTCTTCATTACTTGAACGCGTTTTTAATGTTTGTAATCAAGTCTGCTAACTCTCTTGCTATTAGTTTTTCGGCTTGCTTCTCGGCTGATGTAAGGACATCACGCCCTTTGCTTTCAACGTGTACGGCGTAGTTCATACCTGCTACCACTACAAGCGTATAGCCTTCTTTGTGGCTGCTTCCTACTTCCTGCGCCAACCTCAAACCTTCTTTTGCTCCGGAAAACTTCGTTCCTTCCCGGTTTACTTTCGGTGGTACGGTCTCAAATGCGCTTTGTCGTATTTGCACACCGTCTTTGAATACCACGTAGCCAACGGAAGAACGCAAGTTGCCCGTTTGGTCTTGCCAGTCTTTGGCGTGGGGTCTTCGTGCAAGCGATACGGCTTCCTCTCCGACGCGGCAAAGGCTTTCGATTATCTGCCTTTCCACTTCGTTAAGGAACGCTTTTAGAACGTTGTCTATACTGCCTTTGAATTTAGCCTTTACACCCATAGCCTACAATGTAACCGCCCCTTATCGAATTTCAAGCATTCGCCGGAAACCCTAACTAATCCCGAAATCTTAGCTTCTTCCATAACCGTTTGGTCAAGCAACGCCGACGGCTCTAACGGTTCTTCCGTTACCGCTATTTCCACCCCTTCGGGTATGCGCTCAACTCCTACCGGAATTTGAACAAGCGAAGAAAACGTAACAAACTTTCCGCTTGCAGTATTTATCTGCGTACCCTTCCCGTTGGTTTCCTCCCTGCATTTGCTATGAAAAGCCCATGCGCTTTCGGTCGTTTCCCAACTCCCGTTAGCGTTCTGCACGGCTTCGCCGCCGGTAGTCCGCTTGTAGAGATAGTGTGGGTATTGGTTGTTTACTACGCTTGTTACCATCTGTTACTTCTGTTTCTGACTTTCGGCGTATTAACCGGCGTAATGCCCAATTCGCCGCAAGTCTGATTATACCAAAACTTGATGGCTTCCCAATTCCACGAAAGCGAATAACCGCCTTCGCTCACGTTGGCAAGCGGAATAATAGAGCCGAACTCAGCACAAAGCGCACGTTTGGCGGTCGTAATATCTACTTCCGCTTCTGCGTCCGGGATTAACCCCTGTTGGTTGGCTAATATCAGTTCTATATCTCCGCCCTCAACGCCAAAGCGTGAAACGGTACGGGTAAACCATTCTTTGTATGTCATAAGCTAAACGGATTATGCCGGAAGGCGGCTTTTGCTACCTCCCGGCTTTTAGTTAGTGATTCCAACTTGAATTATCGGTACTCATCAACCACGAGCGCGAAGAAGTAAGCCACGCCGGGAAAGCGTTAGCAATACCCATTGTTACTTCCTCCAACGGTTCTTCGTTCGCAAACTTCTTGATAAGCGTATGCCCGTTCAAAGCCTTTATAGCTACCGAGCCTTGTACGTTCATGTCTGCCGGTTTCTTCCAATAGGTATTGCCCAAAACCTTGCTTTCGCTGAACATTACTACGTTCTCGGTAAACGGGTTGCCGCTGAACGGTCGGCTACCGTCTTCAAGCTCGATAGTAATATCTTGGTCAATAACTACCACCTGCAAGCCGCGCAAGTAAGACAAACCGCGCAAAGCGGTATTTACTTGCTCAACGCTCGGCGTTTGCTGAATACCCAAAGCGTTAGCCGCGAACGATGCGCAAATCTTCTGCACTTCTTCGCACTCTGTGAAGGTTGCGAAAGTGTCAAGCGACATAAAGGCAAACTTCAAGTTATGCCCTTTCTTCTTGGCGGCTCTAACTACTGCCTTGAAGTCTTTGGTAATAGGCTTAGCCGAAGCCGAAGTAGCCCAATTTGCCGAGCCGGTTTGGAAACCTACCTTTTGGTCTGCCGGTAATTGGTAATCTACGTCGTATTCACTGATAGCCGATACGTTGTTGGTGTTGGTAAGCGTAATCTTTCCCAAAGAGATAGACTGCAACGCCATCCATTCCAAACGTGCGGCTACGGCTGTCCAGCAAAAGTCGGTATCTTCTGCCCACGCTTCAACCAACCGGCGTAAATCCGGGTTCTGTGAAGTCATGGCTACCATGATGTCGTACTCGTTCAGTTCTTCGTCGTTCTTGGTGCGCTTTACCGCAATCTTGGGGATGTCTCCTTGAATACGGGCAATAGCTTCGCGCGTCTTTTTATCAACGCTTGCGCCACGCGCTACCAAATCGGCGGCTATCTTTAACCCTACCTGCGTTTCCAATGCCTTCCACGTCAAAGTATAGGTTTCTTTCAACGGGAAAAGCGTAGGGTAGTAGTAGGGCTTCAAGTCGTAAGAATTTACGACGGCTTGCATGTCTTTCTCTACAAGCCCACGCATTAAAGTTCCTATCATAACCTACTGCGAATTAAATTAAAACAATTCCGGGAAGCGCGGCTTTAATGTCGCCGTTCTGTGCCGGGATAACACTCTCTTTGAACTGCCCAATAGTAACCGCTACTACGAGGTGGTTATCAAGTGCTTTCACTTCGTAGCTGTCGCCTACTAAGGCTTTCGGGGCATACTTAAACGCGCTTGTGTTGCTTGCGCTTTGCGCTGATGCCTGTACAAGTGCGTCGCCAACTTTCACGGCTTCGCCGAGTGTAGTTCCTACGGTAATGGTGTCGTAGGTTGTTTCGGATGTGTCAATGGCGGTAATAGCGTAAGCCTTTGCGCCAACTTTCAACATCACGAAATCGCCCTTTTTGAAGTGATGCCCTTTCTCAACCTTATAGGCGGTTGCGGTATTGTTTGCAGCTTCCGTAACTTTCGCCGTCTTGATGACGTGGTAAAGCCCGGCTTCGCCCTTTCCGATGGCTGTGCCTTCCCTCAATATCCCACCGGGGATAAGGTCTGCGGAACAAACGGTAACACCGTTCGGAATGTCCGCCAAATTATGCGTACAAGCGTGTACTACACGCTCATCTTTCTTGCGGTCAATTCTCAAACCCATTTTGATGTAATTTTAAGTTAGACTTCCTTACCCGTTAGGGTTTTGCTCTCTGTGCGCTCCTTGATAAACTCTGCAACTCCGCTACTAATCCCTTCTTTGTTCACGGCTCCAAATAGGGGCTTTTCGTGTCCTTGCAGTCCTTGGTCTGCGCGTTCCTGTTGCAAAGCTGCGATGTCGCCTTGCGCTTCGGTCATGTAGTTGTTGAAATCGTCGTCGTTGGCAAAGGTGTTGATACGGTCGAAGTTGCGCAACATCATTTCCCGTTGTCTTCCCTCTACCTTGGCTTCGTCCAACTTGGCTACAAATAGTTTACGTCGCGAGTCTGCCACCTTATCGGCGTTAAGTGTGGTAATACTGTCTTGTACGCCCTTTAACTTGTCCTCGATAAGTTTGCTAATTGCTTCAAGCGTCACCGCTCCGCCTGTTTCAATGGGTGGTGTCTGTTGTCCGCCCGGAGGTGTTTGCTTTCCTTTCTCCACGAAATCATACTTTTCTTTAAGGCTGTTTTCGTAGGTTTGGTTAGCCTTGCTAATCTCCGCGTCGGCTGTACGCCGCCACTCCGTTACGAATGCGCTAACTTTGTCGGCGGTAAGTTTATCTACGACTTGGTTAGCTTCTTCTTCGGTTGTTACTTGTAAGCCGATAGCGGCTGCCAAATGTTGTAACCCGTCTTTGCGCACGCCTTGAAACTTTGCTACAAGTAGTGCTAAAATCTTTTCTTGTAATTCGTTCATAAACTATTCTTGCTTTAACTTTCTGCAAAAATAATCGTATTAAAGTGATACTTTATCGGGTGTGAGCGGTAAACACTTCGCCAAAACTTCCAAATCTGCTTTTGCTTATGCGCACGCGCTTATAAACAACGACAGCAACAACAATATATTTATAGATATTGATATAGATATAAGGTTGTTTTTGCTTGTTTGTAGCTTGTTTTAGGTTGTTTTTGTTTATTATTTTTCTTGCTAATACTTAGACACTTGCACGTATAGAAGCCTATTTGTATAGAATATAATCCTTTAATGAAATCGCGTTTTCCCTGTTCCTAATCTCTCGTATAGCAGCCTAATGAAAACAACTGAAACAATCAAAATACGCTTTACTTGTCGTAGGTTGAATTAGCTTGTTTTAGGTTGAATTAGGTTGTTTCTGCTTGTATTTGCTTGTTGTGCTGTCTATTTGTATGCTTTTCATTTGCGTTGTGCCAATAATTTCATATCTTTGTGCCGTTGCTGGGGAGAAATCCGGCAATGAAGGGAAAGCGTTAGGTCTTTTGTATTTGAAAATCGCCAAATTAACAAATAACGAAAAGAAAACCTACAACGCGCTAATGTCGTATATCCTTATCCGATATACAGGCAAAGCGCGGCTATACGGTTTATTTTCGTTAGGCGTTTGGCGATGCCTCAAATACTTAAACCTATATAGTCCGCGCTTTTTCTATGCGGTTAAATAACACTTACTTCGGGCGGTGGGTACAAAGGTATCAAAAATCGATGAAGAAGCTAATTTATTTCTTGCTACTTTCAGCGTCGGTGGTAATATCCGGGTGTTCCTCTGAAACAAACGAGCCGGAAGAACAAAACTACGTTAGTACAACCGTAAGGGCTTCCGCTTATTTTAGCGAAGTCGGAAGTACCGAGCAACTGAATACTATCTATGTAGGTCGTACTTATTCCGTGAACTTCTCGCCGTATTGTAATGCTGATGCGGAAATGCTGAAACAGATAAACGGTTCTGTCGAAGAAGTAGCCTACTTCCTTGATACTCCTTATGTCGGTAATGAATGTATAGGCGTTTCCACTACGCAACCTTTTACAATCCAATACACGCCGCAAAAGCCCGGTCAATGCAAACTAAGCACTTCTTTTACTTTATCCCCTAATGACCATAACCAATGGGTCGAAGTGGAAAGTATCGTAGAAGTAATAAACCCGGAATAATGGAAGCCTATTTGCTTTATTTCGCCGGTGGGTGCTTTGGTGTTTTCTTTGTTTCTCTTGTGGTCGCATTCCTTACTAAGCCCTATCGCCAACGCAAAGTAAGGCAATCGGGTAATAAAGAAGCCGCAAAAAAGGTCGGTATTATCCGGGCGCGTCTTGTCGTACATAAATTGAAGCTATCCGGGCTTGAACGGCAAACAAAGTGGCTTAATGAACAGGAAGCAAAGCGAAGTTCTGAAAGCAAAGTATCATCTTAATACGTTTGAGTATTTTTCGCTATTGCTTTTTCCCGTTGGTGTCTAAATGGTGCTATTTAGTTATTGCCGTACCTATTACGTTGCTACTGTTTGTTTCCACTTGCTTACGGCGTTCCCTTGTTTTTGGCTTTGGCTCAAACTTACGGTTTTGTTTTGTCCGTAGTAATCCGTACTTTTGTTGCTGAACAACAGATTAAAGCGTATGGAAGAAGAAAATAAAATCACGCCGGAAGAAGCCTTTTTTAAGGCGAAATCCGAATTAGAGCAAAAGTTGTTAGCCCAACTGAAAGAATTTGCCGGAACGTTTTCAACGTCGGTAGTCTTTAAGGGAAACGTAGAAGTTCAACCAATTTTCACTAATACCGGGCAGCTCGTGGAAACTCGCATTTCCCGTGTGGAAGTGGAAACCAAAATAGCGCAATAATGGATAACGTAACCGAAGCATTAAGGAAAGGCAATAGGGCGTATAACTCCGCTTATACTCTCTCCGCTCGTTTGGCTCTAAAAGAAGCCGTAAAAGATATGTTTGCCAACCCATCGCCTGTTGAAATTATAGGCATTCTTCTTTCACGCGCTGAACGCTCAAAGGGAAAGAAACGGCGTGAAGCGTTGGCAATGCTTGATAAGTTCGTAACCGATAACTATCCACCCGTCAAAGGTGCGCCGCTTCCGTCGGCTGAACTTGAACGGGATAACTATAATTGCAATGTTCGTTATACAAAAGGGAGGGACTATGAACTATAAAGACTTGAAAGGCAAAACCGTTTTTGACTTCTGCAATGATGCCGAAATCCTTGCCAAAGTAACCGGGTTTTCCGCTCCGTTGGAAAGCAAAGAATATATAGAAGGCTGTACGCCGGTAGTTCATGCCCAAATGCTGCAAAATTTGGCTATTGAAACCAAAGATAATGAACTTTACAAGGCTGCAAAAAGGTATGAGGATGAATGTTGGAAAGAACAATACAGCCAATCGCAAGAGGATGGGTGTATAATTGACTAAACCGGGAAAGGGGCAAATTACCCCTTTCTTTTATGCCAAATATCCGTTTTTCTTCAACCATTTAACCATTTGTTCTTCCCGGCTTTCCTTTACCCAATCTCCGTTTATGTTCATATAAACTCTTCCCTTAGTTGTCCTTATAGCTTTTAATAGGCTGTTTAGCTCCGAAGCCTTTATTTTCTTTCCGTCCAGCCGTTTAAGTCCTCCATCTATAAGACCTTGTTTTAGCCCGGTTGCTTGGTCTGAGTAAACTTCGTTAAACAAATTCTTCCTAACGGTCGCCAATGCCTTATCAGCGTTAAGTCCCAATTCCCTAATTACCAAATCGTAGTTATTAACCATGTCGTTATAGCCTGTTGAATTGCGGTTGCTTATGAATTGCGCTTGCGGCGTTTCTTTGCAGCCCAATACCCGGTAAAACTCCGGCAAAGACTTTCGCGCTACAAACTCGTTGGCTAATTCCATAAATGCCCTTTGCGTATCTGTTAAATACATGTTCCCTCGCTTGTTCCTGTTGTGCGTAATCTCGTGCCAAAATGTAGCCATCGCGTCGGCTTCAAGTTCTGTAATCTCCGCCGATTTTCCTTGCCCTATTTTGCCCAATGCCGATTTTACCCGTGCAAGCCTATCCGTTGTTAGGTAGGTTCTGCCGTCCATCCACGTAGAGCCGTTGTTACCCCTATGCGTTTCTACTCCTAATTTAAGGTCGCCGTTCTCAAACCATTTTTCGGTAAGCCCGTCGTTTATCTCCTTGAAAGTCTTATCTACCTGCGCTTCGGTAGTGTAGTTTTTAAGTAGTGCCTTATGCGGCTTATCTCCGCTTTTGGCTTCTTCTTCCTTTGCCTTTGCCAACTTAGCCAAAGCGTCTTTTACCGCCTGTTTCAAGCGGCTAATACAATCGCCGTAGTATCTTTTTGTTGAAGATGCGTTGTCCTGCAAAATCTTCGAGAACTCGTTCTGTATATCCGAATACCCTTTTAGGATTACCGTAATAACCCGGCTTAGTTCGTTCTGCGCATCGTGCCATTTGTCTAAATTGCCGTCCATGACATCTCTAACCTTTTCTATTTCGGCTTCCAATGCTTCCCGGTTTCCTGCGGTTCTAAGCGCGTCAATGTTTGACATATCGCCACCCAAAGCGTATGCCCAACGTTTAAGGTAGTTTATTTCCCTGTCAAATTCCGTACACGGTTTTACGTTGTTCTTCGTCTTTGTCGGTATGTTTGCGTTTAGTCCGTCTTCTATCTTACCGCCTTTGAAATTATCCCGAATGTAGTAGGGCATAGACTTCCAGCCCTTAGCTCGTTCCTTAATACTGTCTATGTATTCCCGAAACTTAGCCGGTACGTCCGTGATGGTACGGCGTGAAGGAAGGCTTTCGTACTTCGCTTTCCTAACAATCGCTTTTAGCCTGTTCGCCCTGTCTTGGTTATATTCGTCATAGTCCGACAAAATAGGCACAACAAAGCAACGGCATTGCGGATGCCAACCTGTAAACTTGAACGTTTTAGGATAATCGCCCCATAGTTCGTCGCAAATATCTACAAGCGGAATTTTTTCCCCTTTGCTGTTGGTCGTAGTGTGGTTGTTGCTCAGCATGACGCGCAAGCCTACAACAAAATCCAACTTCTGCCATCTTAAAAACTCGCTTTCCCGGTATGCCATGTTTACCTCCGTCCGAGCCAACCTTTGCGCGTTCTTTGCCGAAGAACGGTAAACACCTTGTCCGGGATGGTACAACTTAGCCGCCTTGCTCAAACGCAAGTTTCCGCCTTTGTCACGCACACGCCTATAAAGCCTGTGCGGTTCTTGGAGGTAGCTCCGCAAATCCCGGCTTAACTCTTGTGCGCTCTTGCCTTCCCCTAACGCTACGTCTATGCCCAATTCCATAGCGTCTTTCAATTCTCCGGCATACCTCCATACCCTCTCGCTTAATCCCAATCCTTCAACCTTACGACGTTGGAACGTGCGAAGTGCTTCGAGGTTTCGGCTTTGGTATTGCTCTACTTCTTCTTTGGTCAGTTTGGCTGTGCGTAGTATTGCGGCTATAAAAGCGTCGTTCTTTTTGCAAGCTGCCAACCATTCGGCTTTTGTCCCGGTCGTAATGACGGCTTCCATTTTGCCTACAAGCCGGGTTAATATCCCTTGCGCCTGTTTCCTCGTTTTCGGCAGCTTGTCGAATGAAAACACGGCTTCCGTTTCTTCTATTCCTGCGCCAATGCGTGCAAATTCATCGCAAGCGGTATTGTATAGCCGCTCAATCTGCCGGGCGTAACGTTCCGTTGCCGCGTAATGCTCCGCGTCAAATCCTCTAAGCTGCGCTATTATGTTGTTTTCCTTTTCGGGCATAGTTATTTTTCTAAGATTTGGCGTTTAAGCGCGTCTTATTCCCTTGTGGTATATTGTCACACATTGGTAGTTAAAACGCGCCCAAAACGCCCGATTTGTATTATATTGATACGTTTGCGGCTATAAAGTTGGTTCGCCTTGGTAATATGACCGCTCGCGGGTTTCTTCCGCTTCGATTGCGGCTTCTTCTTCGTCGGCGTTGTCTGCCCAGCCTAACCGCTGTATCGTCGCTTTCCGGCTTGCTATCTGCTTCTGCCCGTTCGCCGCTTGCAGGATGTTTATCTTGTTTAGTACGTCCTCAATTATGTAGGGCGTTATTTCCGGCTCTACTATAAGGCTGCTTGCTGCCGCCTTCCATTTTATGTTAGCTTCCGCCATATACGCTTTAAGCACGTTAATACGCCGTTGCAAGTATTCGGAGAAAATCTCGTTTTTATCCTGCACCTTCAAATGAGCGTCCATAAAAAGAAGCTGCAACGCTACGCCGCTTATCGCTCCTAATCCTTTCACGGTATCAAAAGAAATATCGGGCGTTTGCGTAATCGTGTAAATCATTCTTAGAAGCGTGTCTATTTCTAACTTCACGCTTTCGGGCGCGTTTGCCCATGATAGGTATTGCGCTTCCGCTCCGTCTTCGCCCTCAATGATGCCGCCAGCTTCCCCCTTCCGGCAAAATCCTTTTATTGTTCCACGTACAAAGATTTTCGGGCTTGCGTGGTAGTCGTTGGTGTCCGCGAAATTGGAAAGCAGCTTTTCCAACCTGTCTATAAGGCTTTGAACATCTTCCCATTCTACTTGCGGCTGGCTTGCGTATATGACGGGAATTTTCCCTATTGTTATGTCTTTCGGATAGCCCTCTACCAACTGCCAATTTGTGCCGCTCGTTGCCGTTTCCAAACCCTCGCAACTCCATAAATAGTGCTTATCCTTTGTGTATGTCTCAAAGTAGGTTCGCGTAATGAGGTCGCGGTCTTTGCGTGTGAACTCACGCGAAAAGGCTACAAGGTCGCGCGATTCGTCAAAGTACGGGTAAAGCCTATCGCCAAACATCGGGCTGAATATGGCTACTTTGAACTTGATGTTTTTCTTGAAGCCGTAAAGTTCGTGCGGTTCTGTTTCTACCGGATACCAAAGTTCGGCTACTTCCGTTGTACTGAACAAACTACGGGCTACACGGCGGTTTAGGGTCTTTTCCTTCACATCGTAAAATACCCGGTTTAATGCCTGCAAAAGTGCCTTTTCTTCTTCTCCGTCCGGGTTGGCGTTATATGTAACCGGGTTTCCGAACGTAAAGGCTACAGCGCGTTTTACTATCAGCTTTTGAATTGCCAACGCTATACGGGCTACCCGTTCAATCCTAAAACCCTGTTCGGTGGTAAGCTCTACGTTCGGGTTTATGTTTTTGACTTCGCCGTATTCGTCGCTATCCTTGTCAATCACTACAAGTTTGTCCGGTCGCTTAGACTGGTCATTAATGTTGTGCGTCTTCGGGTCATACTGCATGGCATAGTTAATGGAGTCCGGTTCGGGCGTGTTCCGTCCGTTCCTCAACTCGTTAATTACGCTTGTCAGTTCGTTCTCGATCTTTGCCAAAAGTTCTTCTATTGTCATAATTGTAAGTATTTAGTTATCTAAAAATGTTTGCCAACTTTTGCGGCTGTCCGCTCCGTTTCTCAACCGTACCCGTAAGTGCGTCCGGCGCGTCATCGTGAGCGTTTTTGCCAACTTTCATATATTGGGTTATGTCTTTGTAGAATTTCGGGTACAAGTGTTCCCAACCTTTCGGGAAATAGGTTAGGTTCTGCACTTCCGCCGAATGATTAAAGATGCGCACGTCCTTATTTTCGGACTGATGAAACCACGTTACCGAAGTCTTGCGGTTGCCCAACAAACGGCATTGCGCTTCCACGTTCCGGGCAAATCCGCGCCCTCCGTTGTTGCTCTCTATTATAGCCCGTTCTACTTCGTACTTGGATAGCCGCCGCGCCGTTTCCGGCTCTGTTGTCTCCATCGGGTCTTGCGTATAGTACACATCAAGAATGAAGTTACCTATTTCCGTTTCTATGTAGATGATGCAACAAAGGTAGTCCGCGCCCGTGTCCGCCGTATCTATATAGGCTTTAACCGTATGCTTCCGGGTTATGGGTATCGTTTCGTAGGTCTTAAAACTGCGTTCGTACATCAAGCCCGTAAGCGGCTTCGGGTTCTGCATGTACTGCGTTTCAAATACCCACGAGTTATTCTCTTTAAGGTCGTGCAATTCCTCTAAGGTGTGTTTGAACTCCCAAAGCGGTACTTCTTTCCCGGCTTCGTCCGTTTCTATAACCGGAAGGCTTAAAACCTCCCATTTGTCCGGCTCTAACCGTTGCAAATAGCCGCAAAGGTCGTCTTCGTCCAAACGCTGCATGATAATTATTATCGGGGTCTTCCGGCTGTTTACGCGGTTTCGTATGGTGGTTTCAAACTTTTGATTTACCTTGTCGCGTACTAACGCGCTTCTTGCGTCATCCGGCTTGATCGGGTCATCTATGACTATCGCGCCGCCAAAATTCCCGTTATCTATGCTGCTTAGTTCCTCAACTTCTGCGGCTAATTCTTCTTCGTCTTCCTTATCAACCAAACCCGCGCCGAAGCCTGTTACCTGTCCGGCTGAACTCACGGCGTAAAGTGCGCCGCCTTCCGTCGTAAACCATTTGCGCGTGTTCACACTTGTAGGCATCGTTCCGGGAAACAAACGCCGGTAGCTGCTATCCCGTATAATCTCCTGCACGCCGCGCGAATTATCACGCGCCAAATCATCGGAATACGACAAATGTATAAACTTCGCCTTTGGGTTTATTGCAAGCCCCATAGCTATGAAGTTCTTAACCGCTAATTCCGTCTTTCCGTATCGTGGTGCTATGTTTATGATAAGGCGCGTAGATTCGCCGCGAAATACCCGGTCTAAGGCTTCCGCGATTTTAACGTGGTGCTTGCCTACGACAAACTTACGCTTATACCTCTCTTTGAAGAAGTAGCGCGTAAAGTTTAGCGTACTTTGCAGCGTCCACGTCTTTATTACGTCTATGTCCCTTATCTCCATTCCTTAGTAGTTTTCTTGCAAGTCCTTAAAAAGCTGCTGCGCTTCCTCTTTGGTAAGCGTCCGCGCCGGTATAAGTTCCGCGCCGTCCTTTCCTGTTACCTCCATCCGTTGCGTGGGCTTTCCGTATTGGCGTTCTCGCAATTTGTCAAGCGTCGTAGTCTTTCCGTTCTTCATATCGCTTAATACCGCTATCGCCAGCCCTTTCGGGTATGAAGGTGCGCCGCTCCACTTCGCCAATACCTTCAAGTCTTCGGCTGATAGCGTAAGTATGGCGGCTTCCCATTCGTTTATTTCGGTCGCGCTAAGGCAATAGAACTTCTTAGCCTTAGCCTTGCTCCCGAATATCGTTACAAGTTGTTCGGGAACTCGGTTTTTCGGTCGCCCTTTCGGGTTTCCGCTTTGTCCGGGTTTCCACGGCTCGCGTAAATTCTGTTCATTTGCCATTTCTCGGTGTTTTTATTCTTTTTGTTCGGTGTTCCCTTCTTTGGCGCAATTCCCCAAATACTTTGCTTTCTCTCCCGTGTATTCTTCCCAACGTTTTATTATCACGTCTATATAACACGAGTCTAACTCAACCATATAGCAAACACGCCCTAACTGTTCCGCCGCCATCAACGTGCTACCGCTTCCGCCGAAAAGGTCTAAAACCACTTCGCCCGGTCGTGTGCTGTTCCGTATCAAACGCCCCATTAGTTTTAGCGGCTTCATTGTTGGGTGGTCTTCGCTCCTTAGCGGCTTGTCTTCGTCTATTACGGTCGTTGGGATTGAGCCTTGAAGGAACTTTTTAAGCAAGTCTTTCAATTCCGCTTTTGTAAGCGCGTCTATATCGATGTCCTTTTCTTCGTACACCGTAAGCAAATCGCGTCGCGCTATGAAGTAATGCCCTGCGCCGGGCTTCCAACCGTACAAACATGGTTCGTGCTTCCATTGGTAATCCTGCCTTCCTAAAACCATGTTATTTTTGTTCCAAATAAGTATCTGCTTTAAGTCCCAACCTACACGCCTTACCGCTATCTTGAAGTTAAGCCCTTCCGTACCTGCGTGCCAAATGTAAAACGCGCCGCCTTGTTTAAGGTGGTGGTTCGCGTTCGTGAAAGCAGCCGTTAGGAACTCTTGAAATTGCGCATCTCCCATTTTGTCGTTGGCGATGTCCTTCTGTATGCGGTTGCCTTTGTCTGACGCGTTTAACGCTTCGTTCTTGCTCGAATAATCCACGTTATAAGGAGGGTCAGTAAGGAGCAAATCTACTTTGCTGTCTCCAACCAATAGGCTAACCGTTTCCCCGTCCGTGCTGTCTCCGCAGATAAGACGGTGTTTGCCCAAAGCGTATATGTCGCCAAACTTCGCCTTTGCTTTCTTGGGCAGGTGTTCCTCTACGTTGAAGTCATCTTCTTCGGCTTCTTCCTCTACTTCTACCTTATCCAATTCCGGCACATCTACGCCCCAATTAGCAAGGTCGGTAGCGTCCCAAACGTTGCCTAATTCGTTCCAATCCCATTCCCCAAAGCCGCTATTATCCTTTATGACAATGGCGCGTAGCTTCTCCGCCGTGAATGTTTGCGGCAATATCTTTACTATTGCTTCCGTATATCCCAGTTCCTTCAATGCCCGATAGCGCATATTTCCGCCTACGATAATGTACTTCCCTTTGTAGGGGTAAAGTAGTATTTCCCGAAGTCCCAACATTTCCGGGTCTTCCTCTATACTGCGCTTCAATAGCTTAAACTTATCATCATGGATAAGTCTTGGGTTCTTAGGAACGCCGGGAATTTGCCCCTTATTCGGTGTTATGTCCGACAACGGCAAAACTTGGCTTTGCACCATGTCGGCTATGTTCGCTTTACGGCTTTGCTTTCCCGTCGTTTCTTCTTTCTTCTTCTCCATCTGAAATAGAATTAAGAGCCGCGCCGCGCTTGTAGTCTGGTCGGTGCGGCTCTGTTGTTACTCACTACTAAAATGGGGTGTCCATTGAAGGATTCCACGGAACATAACCCCTTTGGCTCGCTGCGGTGCTTCTTCTTATCCGGCTACCGCCGCTTCTGCTTTCGCTTCCACTTGGCATAAAACCTCCTTCTTTTAATCGTTAAACTTCTTTTTAATTAACTCTGCCCATAAGTCATTGCCGCGTACCGGTTTCCTTATGGTTGCGTACTTCTCGACGATCCGGCTTAAATGGTATCGTAGAAGTCGTATAATTCGGGATTTTCCTCTATCGTGAATTGCTCTATATTACCGCTGCTTCTTAGGTTCGCGCTTCCGTGTATTACCACCTTCCGCCCTCCCAACGTTTCAAATTGTGCGGTCTTTGTGTGTATAGATGCTACTGATAATTGGAATTTGTTGCCGAAGTCAAGTTTACGGTACATATAGGGGATAAGGCTTCTTATTTCGTTACCCCAAAAGTAAACGCTTACTATTAGGTTCAATTCATCTATGTAGTTCCCGGCAAGAAGGTTGTACAAGCTATCTACGTTGTTTTGGTTTAACGAAAGTGTGCTTACCGTCATTTTCTTGCACTTGGCGTTATTCCCTATGATGAACGCTTCTAAGAAGTCGCCAAAAATGAAACTGCCACTAACAAACACATCGTAACGTGCGCCAAAGTCCAGCCGCAAGTCCTTAGCCAACTTTACCGCGTTGTCGTATAAGACATATTCCGGCTTCACTTCGTAAACCTTCGGCTTTATGTAGCGTGTTTCCTCGTTATATTCGTCGTTAAGCACATCGAATAACGACAAATCCAAATCGGGCAGTTCTATGTTTCCGAAATCAACGCCGCTTATACGCAGGTCGCTGTCTTTTTCGCTTTTTTGTTTCTTCTTCCTCATGTATCTCTTTACGCTATCGGGTTATTAAAAAAGGGCGTGGTTTGGTCGCCGCGCCCTTCCGCTTCGGCTGTCGCCGTTGCTCTCAGCTATATGATGCTTCTTGAAAAGCCTAAATAGAACGCATGACACAAGCGTAAAAAAGCAATGTAATCAACGCCGACACAATAAGGAAACAAACCGCGCCTATCACCGTGTAAATGAAATCGGCAAGTTCCGGCGTTCCTTTCTTCGTGAAGTAGTCGTAGGCTTCTTTTCCTGCACCGGCTACCAATGCCGCTATGATTCCAACAATGTAGCCAAAGAACATGCTTACAATGGCGCAAACGAAAAATCCGGCTACGAGGTGCTTCTTTTTGTCTTCCGGGATGTTCTTTATGAAGCCCAAAACCTTTTCCTTAATCTGTTTAATGTTCATAGTCGTATTTCTTTTTCCGCAAAATTAAAGGGTTTATCGTATTATTATGATACGGTAAACCCTAAAACACTTCGCCAACACTTCACGTATTGCGCTTAAACGGTGGGGGGTAAATAGTCCTTTACCTCGGTTCTGAAATCGTCAAAGCTGCGCACAATGGCGTATTTATTACCTACACGCTCCGCCGCCTGTTGCCATAACTTTTGCGTTTCCTGCTGCCGTCCTTTTTCGGTTTTGAACTCTATGCAAAGCGAAGCGTAGCCGCCGGACGGTATTAGTAGTATTATATCCGCAACTCCGGCAGTTACTCCCTCTGCTTTCATTATCCCGGCTTCGCGCTTGTTTCTTGCCCCTCCGTTCGGTACGGCAAACAATAATACCGCCAATTCCGGGTATTGAAGCCGAAACCATTTTACGCAAATGCGCTGTAATTGGCTTTCTTCATGGCGTGGCTTTGCTCTCGTTGTTTCCGCATTGGCTTTTGCCAACAATTCTTCAAAGGTCATCTTTGCCATACTCAAACGCTTTTGTACTCCAACCCGAACAACCACTTAATAGCCTTTCTCTGAAGCCAATTTATAGGCTTGAAAACCGGAATAACCGATTTTGTAGCTTTGTGATGCAAATATGCTACGGGCTTTTCTACCTCTATTCTTAAACTGTTATCGTCCATTGTCTTGCTTTTAATAGTTATCTACTCTGTTTATCAAATCCCGGTCAAAATCCCCGAACAAAGAAGTTTGCCGGGCTTTCTCCCTTTCTGCCAATATGTTTTCCACACGCTTTATTTCCGCGTCTATCTCGGCTTCCAACCGTTTAGACTTTTGTAGCGCGGAAGGTAATCGCGTCTTGAAGTATTCCTTTTGCGCCTTGCGCATGGCTACCACCTTGTCGAAAAATTCTTTATGCCCCATATCAATACCCGAAAATTTGTAGGTGTACGGAATGCACAGAGCCGCAAAAAGTGCCTTTCTTGTTTGTGGCTTCTATGTTTCGCCCTAATCGCTTCACTTTGTAACCTGCCCGGATTAGCCGGGCTATCTTTTTTTCGCGTGTCATGGTTTTACGGTTTTGTTTCCATCGTCGTTTTCCTCTTTCAATTCGTTTTCTATCGCTTCCGCCCTTGCGTGAAGTTCCTTGGCTACTTTTTTCAAGTAGTTTGCAACTGAGGCAAGAAATATCTTATCTCCTTTTATGTATCAAGAGGTATATTTCCCGGCTTTATCCTTGTCTGCCGTAAATACGGCGTACTGCTTCGCCAAAAGAATGTAAAAGCAGCATATTAGTCTTTCTTTCATGGCTCTTAATATCTGAAATCTGTAAAATGAATGACGGCAAACGTTGTTTCGTTCCCTTCTGAGTTCTTTAATATAGGTCGCAAGAACTCGGTAAACTCCACGCTGTTTAATCCGTCGTTTCTCGCTATCTCTGAAATCGGCACTTCGCATCCATCAACTTGTACCGAAAGCTGGCTTACGCCTGTTTGCACTATTGCTACTTTCTGAATACCAACAACCGAAGCAGGTACTTCTAAAATTGTTTCTTGTTGGCTTCTATATGGTTTTCCGCTCCATTGACGTATGCAAAGCGTTCCGCCTTGCTTTTTTAGTGCGGCTATCTTCTTTTCCCAATACACATAATTGCTCCTTACCGTATGCCGCTTGCAACCGTCTTTTACGCTTTGGGCAAAATCGGTCGGTTGTCCTTCCTTCGGATGCCCCTCAAAGAATACTTTACTAAGCAAAACTACTGTTTTCATACTAACTCCTTAAAATGGCAAATCATCATTATCGTTTGTTTCTCCAAACGGGTTGTTACTACCGTATGCCGGTGCTTGCGGCTGTGTCGGTGCTTGTACCACCGGTTGCCCGGCTTGCGTTGCGGTTTGTCCTGTGTCCTGCTTTGTACCCAATAGTTGAAGTTCCCTTACCCGGCAGTTTACTCCAACCTGTACGCCGTTCGCGCCCGTAAAGGTCTTTGCGGAAAAGTCGCCCCTAACAAATACCTGCGTACCTTTCTTCAAGTATTGCACTACCGCACTTTCTCCGGGCTTTAAGCAGCTTATCCACGTTGTGCGGCTTACGGTGTTCCCCTGTGCGTCTTTGTAACGCTCGGAAGTCGCCACGTTGAACGAAATAAACTTTTGTCCGTTAAACTCCTTAATCTCGGCATCGTTGCCCACGAAACCGCAAAACTCAATCACTAACATAATTCTTTAATTTTATGGTTAATATATTCTTTCCAATCCGGCGTTATTATCTCCATTACATCTTTACCCGGATTCCGCTTTTGCCAAATCTTTGTTTCCCGTACCATTTCGTCGGCTAACGCTTTGGGTGTTTTATATCCACTCATAGCCATTAGCCCGGAACATTCGGGAATGGGTACAATTTCGTCTATGAAGTCAAAAGTTAGTTGTTTCATACTTTTATCCATATCGAATTACTTTAATATGTTTACAAATAGCTGAATATATGTTTTATAACTTCTACCGTCCACCCGTTGCCGAGCATCTTGTAAATCTGCGTTTCTGAACAATTCCAAACGTACCAATCCGGTATAGTTTGAAGCCGTGCGCACTCGGTAGGGGTTAAACGTCGTAGCCTTTTGCCGATAATGGCTACGTTTTGGCCGCTCCCATCTTGCCGCGCCCTTGCCGGAATTGTTCCTGCTTTCCCGCTTTTTATCTCCCTAAAACCGTAATCTGCTTTATGGGTTCTGAATATGCCGGAAACCACCATAGGAATATGACCGCCACCCATACCCATTGCCGCTACCATCGGCGTACTCTTGTTTACTGCTACCGTTGCGTGTGCTTGGTTTGAAGAAATGCAAAGGATGTTGTTCTGTTCCCATGCGCAAGCGGTTAAAGTAGGTGTTTTCCCTTCAATAAATCCTCCTTTGTTTTCTCCGCGCGGTCGTTGGTATATCTTTGGTGTTACAAGCGTTGTACTTGCGCACAAAGACATTTTACTACTTTGACCTCCTACTGTTAAAGCTCCCGATTTTTCCGGGTCTATCCTTGGCGCAAATCCGCTTTTCTTTTCGTATAACCGTTCTATCCTTCTTTTCGCAGATGGCGAAACGTCATACTTGCTTGGTACGTCCTTTTCCGGTTCTAATATATCCTGCAACAACAGCCCTTTGTCTTCCGGCTGCGGTATATCGGTAAATACTTCCGAAAAAAGCCCCTCCGTTCGTGTGCGTATGTTAGTCCAATAGAGCCGCACTCTGTTTTGCGCACTCACTAACGCGCTGTTTATTTCAACCGGGAACAAACCTAATTCGTTGCTGATGACAAACTCGTATTCTTTTCTCATCCTCACGTTTTCAAGCAAAAACTTTATATTGGGGTTAATTGCTTTTAGTTCCCTCAATATGCGTACATACTCAAAGAAAAGAACGCTTCGAGGGTCTTTGAAGTTAAGCTGCTTTCCGGCAAAACTGAAACCTTGGCACGGTGAGCCACCTATAAGTAGGTCTATTTTGGGAAGATCGCTGCCTTTCACTTGGGTAACGTCCCCTAATTGTATCGTATCTGGAAAATTAAGCTGCGTTTGCGCTATGGCATGTTTGTCTATCTCCGAAGCAAAGTATTTATTTACCTTGATTCCGGCTTCATGTAGCGCAATCCTGCCGCAACTCATCCCGTCGAATAAACTTAATACGTTCATAATCGAATTACTTTAATACGTCCGTTGGGTTGCTTAACTTTTCACTTAATAGGGTCGCAACCTTTTCGGCTGCGGCTCGAAACTCACGGTTAAATCTGTATTCCGTATCGTAGTTGCGCAAGTAGTAGCATATCGTGCTTTGGTCGTGGCTCGTTTCTTCCGCTATCCCTTGCGTATGCTCTCCGCGCTTCTTACAATGGTGCGCGTAAATCATCCGGGCGTAAACGTGCCAACGGTTACGGCTGTCTTCCGCTATTGATTTGAAATCAACGCCCATAACTGTTAGTATTGCCGCTTTTATATCGCGGTGCTTCGGCGTTTTCTCATACTCAATAATCAATCCCAGCCCCTTTGCTATTTCGCGTTCCAACGTCGCCCCGATGCTTTTCTCCCAATTAGCAAGCAAGTAAATCGCGCCGCAATCAAGCAACAGTCTAATATCCGCTTTCATCTGTTCCTGCCAACGTGCGCCGGAAGGTACGCCGTTGCGAAGTGGGTTTACTACTTCGTAGCCTTTCCCGGTAAGGTAGGCTTCCGCCTTATTAAATCTTTCCGTGTATTCCTCAACCGGAAGCCCGGTTATCTGTCCGCTTATGTATATTTTCATACCTTGTTTTTTGAAGTTTCCTAATTTGCCTTTTTTCTTCCTTTTGGCGCGTTTTCCCACTTCGCACGTCCACTTTACCGTAACCGCCGTTTTAGTCGAATATCGGGGCGTTTCTGTGCGCCTACGGCTTGTTTAACGCTGTCAGTCTTGGTCTGTAACTTGGATTCTCGAAGCCTATTAAGTCGAACATCTCTATAAATCTGTCGGCTACCCGTATGCCGTACCGCTGTGCTATATCTTCGTCGCCAATCAAATTTGAAGTAATGACCGTAAACAGTTGGCGGTCGTAGCGGTGGTAAAGCAAATCAACCAACGGGCTAACCTCGTTACCCCAAACCTTCACGCTCGCAGGTTCTGTTCCTACATCGTCTATGTAAAGAAGTTCGGTTGCCTTCAAGCGGTTTAACAAATCCTGCTTTTCACCTCGTGCCGCTTCTGTAAGTGCTGATGCCGGAATGGTTGTTACCTCTTTCCGCTCCGTGGAAAGGCTGCTATAATATATCGTCCCTATAAGCTGCACAATCGAACGGGCTAAGGTCGTTTTCCCGTTTCCCGGCTCGCCGTATAGGAATAACCCCGGCTTCGTACTCACTCCGAGCAACCACTTTGCCGCGCGTATTATGTGGTCTTTTGTGGCTTCGTCTTCGTTGAAAACATGCCCCCTTCGTTCCACTTCGTAGCGGTAGCACTCGCGCAACATCGCCGGTACGTCCTGCGTATAACGGTCGATTCTAAATCGTGCTGCGCAATTTCTTCTTTGCCTTATTGCTTTCGCAAACAGTTCCAAGTTTACCCGTTGTGGCTGTTTCGGCTGTTGTCTTTCTTGTTCTTCCATCGTTATTCGCTTTTGAACGGAATTTTATCCGTAGTTGGTTTATCAAGTGCCGCGCTTGCTCGGTATAATCGTTGTGCGTGGCTTCTGTTAATTCCCATTCCGCTATGACTTCTTCGGCTTCGCTCCGCAAAGTTTCCGGGTCTGTGTGAAGCTGCATACAAATCACCTCAATTTGCGCCCGGTTCGTTTCTTTGAAGAACTCATCTAAAAACTTCCTGTTGTTTTCTCTCTCTCGCGCGTGCGCGTTATCATCAACAACATCAACAGAATTATTATTTATAGATTCAGATACTGATATAGATATAAGGTCGTTTTTAGTTGTTTTGCCTTGTTCTATATCTTCGTTAGCTTGTTTCACCTCTTCACAACTTGTTTTAGCTTGTTTTAGGTTGTTTTTGCTTGTTTCAAGTTGTTTCGTTTCATCGCTTTCTTCTTCCTTTGGCATCTTCCTTGCGTTGTTGTTCCCTTTCGGTGCGCCGCCTTTCTTACCTCTTTCCCGGTAACTCTCATACCGCTTAACGTTGAAGTCTATTTGCGGCTTGAAAGAAAGGAACAAAGCAAGCGTAGTCGGTTCTGTGCTTTCCGGCGGCATGATGCCGTCAAAAGCGTATGCGTAAACCAACCGGGAAACTTCCTTATACAATTCCGGCGGTAACACGTCCAACGCCTGTATGATGTTTCGGAATATAACTATACTGTCTTGGCTCATCGCTTGCTGTTGTTTATGGGGCACGCCGGAAGACGCGCCCCCGGTTAATTACTTTACTTCTTCGTCTTTGTATGCCATGCAAAAAGCCTTTTCAACAATAGCGTTACAAGCAAACGGAGCGGCTGAAAGTATGGAAATATCCACTATCTTACGTTCGTCCCCGTCCTTTTCTGTCCGTTCTTTAACCTTGGCATCAATCCACGCCGTTATTACCACCTTAGCCGTATCTACGTCTTTCGTGCGTACAATGAAGTCGTAGCAGGTCTTATTCGGTTCTTCTTCGTCTTCCGTCTTGATCGTTACTTCCGCTTCAACCTTGTAATACTTGACATCGCCGCGCTGTTCCTCCGCGTTGTCTTCTTCTTCCCCTTCTTCGTTCGCTCCTTCCTGTGCTTCTACATACTTTCTCAACCTGTCGTTAAGGATAACAACGTCGTCCATCAGCTTAACGCCTGTTATGTCGAAAGACTGGGAAAAGTTCAATTCTATAAAGTCGGTTGCTACTTCTATTGCCTTTGTTGCGTTCTGCGCCTGTAAAATGAAGTTATGCCGCTTCATTCCAATAGACGCGCTTACTTTAAACGGGTAAAGTCCCGTCCGTTTGTTCTGCGTGGCTAATCGGCGTTGGTTGCTTACCTCTACTTCCTTGATGTCTTCTGCTTGGATGCTGAAATTTATCCGAGTAGCCAAATCGTTATCTATATACTTTCCACGTTCAAACAAAATCTCATTGCGCTCAATCGTAATTACTTCGCCTATGCTTTCGTCTAAAAAATCTTCTTTCCACGTTTTCAATACGTTTGCCGCCAAATACTTTCCTATAATCCGGCGTATGTCCGAAGTCTTAAACCGTACTTCGTCCTTGCGTGTCTGTATCTTTTCGGGCTGTTTCATATCTTCTTACTTAAATTTGTTCATACTATGAATTAAAACAATGTTCCTTCTTTCGGCTTCTGTGCGTCGCCGTACAATATCCTACGTTGCCTTGCTATGGCTAAACGCACTTCCTTTATTGCGTTTTCGCGTCCTAAAAGGCTTTCTTCGTAGTCCATCAGTTCATTTTCGGTCGTTGCCAAAAAGTAGCCGCCGGAGGTGGCTATCAATCCGGGCAAAGCGTCGGTAGTCCTTATGTGGTTTATTATCTTCCTGCATCGGGCTTCGTCTATCTTGTACCCGGCTATGGTAAGCCGCATTACAATCGTCCGGTTTGTTACCGCGTTGTCCTTACCGGTTTTCGTCTTCAACCCGGCTAATATGACGGGCAAAAGTTCCTTTTCTTCGTACTCGGTAAGCGGTTGCGTTTCCTTATCAAATCCTTTGAGCATGGCTAAAATGGTGTTTTGTTGAATTTGATTTTTAATCCGGGCTTCGCTATATGCACCGTTTTACCGGTTGCTTTCGCTATGCCTTCCCGAAATGCCACACCGTTGCCGTTTCCGTCGCTGATATGGATTAACACAATGTTGTTTACCGCCGTTAGGTCGTTCGCCCTCAATGCGTCTAAACAAGTGTAATAACTGAGGTGGCTGCGTCTTACCCGTTCTTGCAGAACTTCCGGTATATCTCCGTCCGCAACCCTACGCGCCAATATGTCCGGGTCATAGTTGCACTCTATAAGAATGTTGCTTAACCCCTTGAACGTACAAGGCAGATAGTAGGTGTCGGTAGCGAACAAGATACCGCCTGTTTCTTCGTGCCAAATGTAGAAGCCGAGCGGTTCTGCCGCATCGTGCTTCGCCGGGAACGGTATAACCGTGAAGCCGCCCAAATTCAAACGTTCGTAACCTCCGGCACCAGCTCTTATCGCGTTGGGTTGGTAATTGCTCCTTATGTACTTTTCCGCTCCTTCTATCGTTCCTTGCGAAGCGAATACCGGAACAGCGTAATTAAGTACCTCGCTAATGCGTCCGGCATGGTCGCCGTGTTCGTGCGTTATAAGACATCCTACCACCTTGCGCAAATTGCCGCCCAATGCCGCTAATGTGTGCTTGAACGGCTTACCTGCTTCAAGCAGCAAGGCTTCCCCTGCGTTTTGTAAAACGTAGGAGTTGCCTTCACTGCTTGAACCTATAACGGTAAGTTCCATAATCAGAAAGCCGGTTTAGCGTTGTTGCTTCTTTCGGTTGCCTTCTGCGGTTGTGGTCGCGGCTGTGGTTGTGGCTGCGGTTTATCCTCTGCAATAACGTTTTTTTCCTCCGTCGCTTGGTCTATCCCGATAGCTTCGCCCTTGTTCGCTTCATCCCTAATTTCAACTGCAACAGCATCCACCACTACCGTACTTGATTCGTCCCCGTCCCCGAAGTCCGAGCCGGTAATGTATTCGTATAACGCTTTCTTCGCCTTGCGTTCCGCTTTCCCCCGTATCTGGTCGTTGCTGCTGTAAGCGTTCTTTGCTACGGTTGTGTTCACGGTAAAACTGTTCTTTTCCCCGTTGTACTCGTAGTTAATCTTACAGGCAAGTTCCGCGTATTGTGGGCTTTGGCTCTTGTCTTGCCCAATCTCAATAATATACCTAACGCCCAATTTTTTAAGAAGCGCGGTATATCCTTCCTTCGTTGGGTACATCCTTTCCGCCAATATGTTAAATTGGTTTCCTGTTGGAAGCAAGCCAATAATAACCGCGTCTATAATGCAATCGCGTACAACGTCGCGCGAATAAAGCGGCAAAGTCTGTCCCTTGCTGTTTGGCTTTCCCGTGTGGTCGGTCATAAAGCCTATTTTAGTGTTCATAAGCGGCATAAAAACTGCGTCCATTATGTCGTTTGTCAATGCTTCGCGAAGTAGCGTTACAACTCCTACCGCGTTGAACGCTGCCGCAACGTTTCCCACTATTTCCAACGTCATAGCTTCTTTGCAAGCCATTTCAAACTTGCCTTTGGCTTCTTCTATGGCTGCACTTGGTAACTCTTTTATATTGCACATGGTCATTTCTATTTTTCTTGTTGTGTGAATAATTCCGCGAGGAACTTCGCGCCCTCTTGCTTAATCCGCTCTTGTAGTCTTTGCATCGCTATAAGTTCCGTAGCCTGTTTTACAAGCGGTGCGGATTCTTTCCGCGTCATAAGTTCGGCTACTCCGTGTGCCAACGCTTTTCCGTTTCCGACAATTCCAATAATTGCCCCGGTTGCGCTTTCTCCTTTTTCGTCCGTCGTGTCCGTGTCGCAAGCAATCAGCACAACACCGCGCGTTTTCTTTTCCTGCGCCAACGGCTGCAACTGTGTTTCTATAATATCAGTTGCCATTTTCAAGAAGTCGCCGGGCTGCTTGTTACTCTGTTGGCTTTCTTCTTTCTCCACCGAAGCCGGAAGGCAATAGAAGTCCGTGTATAGGTCGGCGAACGTGGCGGCGGCGTAGTCGCTCATCGCTTCCGTTTGAAAGCAAAGCCGGGAGCCGACGTTCGCACTCGTATTCGAAGCCGCGTAAATCGTATTCGCATACGCAAGCCCGGCATTTTCGTAGTAGAATACTGGGTAATACTTGTATTGGCTTCTGTTGTTCCAATCCGGCTTCCACCCTCCGTTAATGGCTCGTGCTATTATTGTCAGCTTATGGTAAGCTAACATACTTTTTCGGTCTTCTGCCGGGAAAGCTGCTACCGCGTTTTCACTGATGGGCTGAACGCCCAAAACCTTACAAGCGTCCTCGTAGGACTTGATTTCTTTGTAATTCATATTGCTATTCTTTTATTGGTTAGAAATTGTTTACCTTGAAGTCTTCGGTAGTTACCACCAACTTTACGAGTTGGCTGTTTACTGGTATAAATTCGTTGATGCTTTCTGCGTTATCCACGAAGATAGGTGCGCTTACCCCGTGGAACGCGCAAAGCGTGTTAATCACGTCAAGCCCGGCGTTTACTTTCCCGGCGGAGTTCTTGTCTGAATACTTCACGCCGTCTATGTAGCAAATGCAGTCCGGTACTTGCTTCGCGTCTTCTATCTGCGTCCGGTACATCTTGAACTGTACCCGGCTAAACAATGCGTTTACGCGCCGTTCTACTTCGTTCATCTGCGCCGTAACAAAATCGTCTATTGTGGTTTCTTCGGTCTGCAAGTTGGCTTTTTCCTGCGCCAGCGTTTCCGCTTCCGCTTTAAGCTCCTTAATCCGCTTTTCGTTGGTTTCAATGGTTGCGCGAATGTTCAATTTCTGTTTTACTTCGTCAAGCCGTGCGGTTATTTCTGCCTTACACTTGCGAAGTACGGAGGTATTGGTCGCTGTTGTGCTATCCTGTTTCGGAAGCCCGGCGGAAAGCGTTTCTATCTCGCTTTGAAGCGTAACCCATTCGGGTATGTCTTCCCCTTTGATATTCGGTTCTGTGCTTACACGTGGGTTAGCGTCCATCGTCTTTTTCAACTGTTCGCGCTTTTCCGCGAAGCCGGAAACTTCGGTTTTGTGCTTTTCTTCCGTTTCGGCTAACAATCCTTGAAGCCGTGCTATTTCCGCGTCTTGTTCCTCTATCGTTTGGGTAAGCTGCGTTCCGGTCTTGTTTATGTTGTCGAGCCGCGCCTGTTTGTCTTCGTAGAACTTGTTTCGAGCTGCTTCCCGGTCTGCTTCGTATTTTTCTAATGCTTCCCGGTCTGCGCATACGTGTTTGAACAACGGACATACAAGGTTGGAAGTGTCTGTAAATTCTTCCGCACTTACCGAATACCACTTTTCGCGCAGTTCGTCCTGTTGCGCCTTGTATCTGCTTTTGTTTTCTTCCGTGCGTCTGATGTCACCTTGAAGCCGGGAACGCTCCGCGTTGTACCGCCGTTCTTCGTTCGTTTGGTCTGATTCCACTTGGCGCAGTTCACGTTCTGCCTTGTTGTAGGCTTCGTTTTTCTTATACGCTTCGCTTCTCGCCTTGTCTTTGGCTTCAAATAACAGTTTCTGTTGCTGTGTCCGTTTCGCGTTAATCTCCGCTTGCGTCTTCGATGCTTTCTCGTAGGCTATCCGGTTGGCTTCCGCTTCCGATGCTACCGATTCGTCTATTTGTGTAAGCTCCACTTCCAAAGCTGCCTTTTCTTTCTCCAACGCTTCGTAATCCGGTGCTTCCGGCGTAACCTGTGTAATTGCGTTTATGGCTGTCGGTATCTTTTCGAGTTGTTCGTTTACCTTGGCTTTCTTTGCGGCTACCTCTCGCTTATAGTCTTCCAATGATTTTCCGGTAAGCTGCGCAAGCAATAGGGCAAAACGTTCGCTACCTCTCGCTACTTCTTCTTCGCTTACGTTCCCTGCTATCTGCAAAAGCATTTCACGCTGTGCCTTCCAATGAAGCGTAAGGAAATAGTAGGGGTCTGTAATAATCTTAAAGACTGCTTCGGGAATGATGGCGTTAATCCGCGCTTCGTATTCCGCTTTCGTCTTCAATGGCACACCGTTATAGAAAAAGTCGGTGTGGTGTCCTTTCAGCACACGTTTTGTTTCCCCGTTGGGTACTTTCCATTCCTCTACAAGTACGCGGCGAAGTTCTACGGTTTCAACCGCTCCCGTTTCCTTGTCTATGATTTCAAACACACCCGTAACGCCGTGTTCGAGGTTGGGAATAAAATTGCCGTCTGCGTCGTTGGTCTTGATGCCAAACTTGCTATCGGTGTCGCCTTCGCTGTTCTTACCCCAAAGAAGCCAACTAAAAGCGTCTTTGATAGTCGTTTTACCTGTACCGTTACGTCCGCTAATCGTTGTAACATTGTCGCTAAAATCTATTGCGACATTCCGCAAACCCTTGAAGTTTACAAGCGTCAAACGCTTAATGATTACTTGTTTATTCATATAGCTGAATTATTAAAAAGTTATTGTTTCTTGTTGTTCTTCTTTGCAAGTTCCAACGCCTTATCAGCGTCGATAATAATCAATGCGCCAACCTGCGTTATCGCCCCGTCTATCTTGCCGGACTGCTTCAAGCGCGAAGCCGTTGTTTTGCTGCACCCTAAAAGTTTCTGCAATCCTTTCAGTCCGTACACATACCTTTTGGGCTTCTCCCTTTCTTCCGCTTCCGGCTTGTTTTCCCGTATAGCCCTTACTCTTGCTTCCACTTCGTCCAAAAGTTCGCCGAGCGTAAGGTCTATAACCCTTTTGTTGCTGTTTGTCGTTCTCATCTTTACTCCTCCAATTCGTTGCTAAATTCGTCGTCAATGTCTTTTATATCCGGCAGTATCTTTCCGCCAACCCACACAGAAGCCCCGAAGTTTCCGACTATCAGCGCAACCGCCCAAAGCGGTATAGTGTCCATATCAACGGCTAAGCAACAAAATGATAGCCCCAACCAAACAAGCAGCAAGTATTCGTACCATTTCAATGGTCGTTCCCACTTAATACCGAAAATATCATATAGCTTCCTCATGTCTATAAATTTGGAAAATTGAAAGTGTTATCTTCTCCTTCATTGTTACGCCTAATCCTTGTTATCCGTACTATCCTTTTATCCCTTCCGATTCTGAAAATATCCCCGTTGCCGGATAATTCTCTCGGAAGCAACACAAGCAAGAGTACGATAGCTGTAATGGCGCGTTTCAACGGGTCAAGGCTTACGGGTACTCCGCATTTCGTGCAAAACCACCATACGCACAACTCAGTAGCTTTCTGTATGCCCAATTTGGCGTATATGTTCCGGGCTGTATTCTCGATTGTGCGCGTTGAAACAAACAATCTATTTGCTACTTCCTTTTTGCTTGCGCCCCATGCGAGCAGCTCCGCTACTTGGTTTTCCCGTTTGCTTAGTTCTGCCTTAAAATTCATACGCCCCAAATGTTTGTAATCCCGAAGCGGTTAAATACGCTTTCCACCGCTTCCGCCTGTGTTACTTTCGGCTCTATCTTGCCGTCGCGGTAAGCGTAGAAGCTATTACGGTTGTTTATTCCCAATGCCCGGTACAACTCCGCTACCACCGCTTTGTAATCTCCCATTTTTACTTGGTTCAGCCCTTTTGTAAATCCGAGCCGCCCCGTTCTTTTGTTAGTGTCTGTCAATACCATATCGTTTGGTTTTTAATTGTTGATAATTCGTGCGCGGTAGTGGGTTCGCCCCACCTACGCCCGAAGCGTTCCGCGCTGCGGTGCTGTTTCCGCCGTCACCGGTTTATAGCCTTTACAAGAGGGATTCTCTTTCCGTTGGCTTATATGTGGTATTCCTCTATTTTGTATTACTTTGATACACTTCAAGAAATAACACGCCCTTACCCGTCAAGCGGTCTTAGCCTTTAACCACTTATCGCGGCGTTGTCTGCAATCCTCCAACGTGTTTCCCACGCAACTAAACAGTTCGCCATCCGTATGCCGATAATCGTACTGCACACGCTTAACCCTTTTCCTTCCTATCCGGGTACTGAATGTTTCGTAATTCTCGCTTCCTGCGGCGCAAATGCTGCACCCTCTGTTGTCGTTCATTGTTGTTGTCATATAGCTGTTGTTTATAGTGTTTATACAATCTGTTACTTACAATAAAAGGTTATGCGCAGCCCCCTTCTAAGTTTGCACCGGCAGCAATCTAACCCAGATTCAAAAGCTCTTGTTACAAATTTGTCTGCTAAGGCTTCGCCTATCAATTCAAGAAGCCCGGTAACGCCTACTAATTTGTTTATACGCTTTCCTTTTCCGTCTATACCGCTTGCTTTTATCAAGAAATTGCGGTTAATTGTCTTACTTGTGTGTACCATATAGCTTTTATTTTTCTGTAAATTAGCGTGTTTTTGCTATTGCTGTCCGCCAATTTTTTGCTTAACTTTGCGAATGAATAACTAACACGGTGCAAATGTAATGTAAAAGCATACAACAAGCAAATAAAAAGCATACAATTTTCGCCGTGTGCTTGATTTTTAACTTTTGGATACATAAAGATACGATATGCAAAATGAAAGTAGTGTAAAAGAGCGACTTAAAGAGTTTGTTTCTTATTTGAATATAAGCGAAAGGGAATTTTGCCGTACTATTGGTGTAGGTTCTGCGTATATCGCAAGTATAAAGAAGTCTATTAAAGCAGACAAATTAGAAGCAATAACAAAGCAATATCCGCAACTTAATCCCGTGTGGTTGATTCGTGGAGAAGGCGAAATGCTTATACCTGTACGCTCGGAAGAAGACAGCACGCCGAAAAGCACGGAATTAGCCCCTACGGAAATGCTGTATAAACTCCTTGAAGATGCCAAAGAGGAAAAGGCGCGTTTGCTCTCTATAATAGAAAGCCAGCAAAGGACAATCGAAACACTCGCCGAACTTACCAAAAAAGCCAATGCCCGAACGGAAGGAAATGCCGGATGTGCCGCTGCCGTTTAGTCTTTGGCAAAAAGGTTTCCTTATGGTAACTCATATACATTATTATAGAGAGTGTTACGCTATGAAATTGGAAAAAATGAAGCGTATTATAGTGATACTACCAAACGCACAGAAACGCCCCTAATTTTGACGTTTTCCGCTTAGTAGGGTAACACTACCATTTTAATGGGAAATGCGCTTAAATCGAAAATTCGAGAAAAATAACTGAAAGCTGTATGATAGAAATAAATGTAGATAAGTATTATAGTAACCGGGCTTATTATCCCTTTATTCCCGGTTCTATCTTTGACGCTTTGGAAGAAGCCTATTTGTCGGGAAAGGAAACGGCGTTAGTTCCGAAGTGCGAATATGAAACAATGGTGTCTAATATAAACGCTTCCTTATGCCGCGAACAACTGTAAACACTTCGCCTATTAGCGACGCCGTAAGCCGCCGTTTCTTTGTCGCTCTTGACGCGCTTATAAATACCGGCAAGATTGATTCGCTCAATCAGTTTTGCGAACTACACAACCTTAGTTCGGCACGTTATAGGGAAATGCGTTTAAGCTACGGAATAACCCCAAAGCCGGGTTATCAACCGCGATATAAAAATTTGGAAATAGAAGCCTTATATTCGATGGTGGCTAATTATCCTATATCCGCGCATTGGTTGCTGACCGGGCGCGGCGAAATGATTATCGAGAAGAAGAAATGAAGTATTCCATTAAAATAGGGCTTCATGTAAAACCCAACAACAAAGGGGAGTCGGTTGCGGAAGAAGCGGCTATAAGGCTTCGCGTAAGTTGGTCGTGTGTCCGCGCTGATTTACGTTCCGGCTATGTTATCTCTCCTTCAAAATGGGATGATACTAATTCCTGCGTCAAATTGGGGGCAAAAAATAGCTATAAGCAAACAGCCGGAGAAATAAACCGCGCTTTAATCAATCTTTCTTCAAAAGTCGAAGAAGTGCTTACGCGATTTGAACTCGACAACCACCGCGCCCCAACTGTCAAGGAGTTTAAGGCGGCTTTTGACGAAGCTATCGGGCGTATGGTTGTCGAAACAAAAGAAGAAGCGGAACAACAGCCGGGCTTCTTTGACGTGTTCGACAGGTTTACATCCGAAATGGGTGCTACTAATAATTGGACTAAGGCAACTTACACGAAATTTTCAAGCATAAAAACTCATTTACGCAACTTTCGTCCGGAACTTTCCCTAACAGACTTTTCAAAAGCCGATTTTGCCGCCTTTGTTTCATATTTGCAAAACGAAGAAGGGCAGCTTAACACTACGGTAGCTAAAAATGTCGGCTTCCTGCGTTGGTTCTTGCGTTGGGCTTCCGCCAACGGTTATTATACGGGTACGGCTCATCTGCAATACAGACCGCGATTTAAGGGGTTGGACTGCAAAGAAGTCATCTTTTTAAGTTGGGAAGAATTACACCACTTTTTGAATTTCAAGTTTCCGCCTAACAAACCTTCGCTTAGCCCTGTGCGCGATGTTTTTTGCTTTTGCTGCTTTACGGGCTTGCGTTACTCTGACGTTGCAAGGCTTAGAACTTCCGATATAAAGCGCGATGCCGTTCCTCCGTTTATTTCAATCGTTACAAAGAAAACGACAGACCGGTTACACATCGAGTTAAATAGCTATGCACTTTCAATTCTTGACAAATATAAAAATGTAGGTTTGCCGAACGATAAGGCTTTGCCTGTTCTATCCAACGTAAAAATGAATGAGCATCTACATGAAGCTGCCGAAGTCGCCGGTATTGATGAGCCTGTTAGGGTAGTATCGTATAGCGGTAGCCAACGTATAGAAGCCGTCGTACCGAAACACGCGGTTCTAACTACCCATTGCGGAAGAAGGACTTTTATAGTAAATGCGCTGCGCTTGGGTATTCCTGCTGATGTCATAATGGAATGGACAGGACATAGTGACTACAAAGCTATGAAACCTTATATTAAAATAGTGGATGCCGCCAAAGCGGAAAATATGGCTAAGTTTGATACCTTCGGGAAAACCGAAGAAAAAGGGCAAAAATGAAGTACCCGAAAAAGTACCCGAATATAGGTTTTTTGTTTGGTAATGGTTGGTGTAAAGTGGAAAACCTAACCAATTATAAAACCACACTATTAGCCTATGTTTGAAGCTAATTTACTATGAATAAAAAAATTACTCTTAGAGCCCCTCTCTCCGCAAAAAAGCGCGAAAGTCGAAAGATTTTCGCGCTTTTCTTTTTTGTTTCCCTTCAGGGATTTGCCTGACGAATATCCCAAAAGTTGAACGCAAAACTTTTGGAATACTTTTTATTTCGTGGCGGTTAGTTTAGCGAGGTAGTCGTAGTGTTCGCCTTGGGTGATGAGTTCGGCTTTGAATCCGTTTTGTGATGCGTAGTAGGCGAGGGTGTCGAAGTCGACGTAGAGCCATTTGAATTCCGGCCCTATGATGTTGCGGTATTTCATGCTGTAGACGAGTTCGCCGTAATAGTCGCCGTTGAGGTCGATGAGCATGCTGCCGTCTTCGTCCTCAAATACGTAGTGAATGTCGCTCGAGTCCATGAAAATTGCGCCGCCTTCGTTGAGCAGTTGTTTCATTCGGGCGAAAAAGGTTTCCATGTTCTTTAAGCTGCCGATAATTCCAGCTCCGTTCATCAGCATGAGTATCGTGTCATATTTGCCTTGAAACGACGGCGAAAAGAGGTCGGCTGTCCGTGCGTTCACACCCCGGGCTTTCATCACTTCGACCGACAGTTCGGAAATGTCGATGGCTTCAACGTCTTTCCCCATGTCGGCAAGTGCCAGCGCGTGGCATCCGCTTCCGGCTCCTACGTCGAGAATCTTGCCGGTGGCCATCCGTAGTGCATCCTGCTCGACGGCGGGCATTTCGTCAAATGAGCGGAAAAGGGTGGATACGGGTATTTCGTCTTCGTCGAAATCGGGCGAGAACACGCGCAGTTTTGCTGCTTTTCCTGTTTTGTAATAGTCCGTAATGGCTGCACCCATCGGGTCGTGGGCGGTTGTCAATAGTTTGCTCATGCTTGTGATGTTTGTTTCAACAAAATTAGTGAAATGTGGGCGCATGGGCAAATGAAAACAAAGTTTTCCATTCGGGCAATGCTGCGGCATGTAGCGGCCTGCATCGGGCAGCGGAAAAAGTGAATGTGTAATAAATGTGATATTGGGTAAAATTTTGTAAAAACATATACGACGAAAGCGAAAAACATTACCTTTGCAGGCGAAAATAAGGAAAGATGCCGGAGTGGCCGATCGGGACGGTCTCGAAAACCGTTGTACGGGTAACCGTACCGAGGGTTCGAATCCCTCTCTCTCCGCTGAACGTGCTGGACAGAAATGGTCAGCAAACGGACAAAAAGCTACAAATCAATGATTTGTGGCTTTTTTTATTGCCCGAAAGTCCTGCTTCCAAGACTTCAAAAGTACGGTAAAAGACAAAGTTTCGTTACTAAATCGTTACCTATTCCCTGCCGGACAAAAACGGTAACGATTTGTCCATAAATGACCTGATAATGACTTGATTAGTCCACAGTCTGCATAACTCAAAAACGAGAGGTAAAAAGTAATTTTGCAACTAAAAAAAGTGAGTTATGAAATCGACATTCAAAGTGCTTTTCTACCTGAAAAAAGGTTCGGAGAAGAAAAACGGTGAAGTTATGATTATGGCACGCATTACCATTGACGGTAAACTGTGCCAGTTCAGTACGAAACAAAGCATCCAGACGGAGAACTGGAACGTGGCTGCTGGCAAAGCCAAAGGCAGGGATGCCGGGAGGATAAATGCCCTGCTGGACGACATACGAGCATCGCTGAACACCATTTACCACGAAATGCAGCGGCGGGACAATTACGTTACCGCCGAGAAAGTGAAGAACGAGTTCTTGGGACACAACGAGAGCCACGAAACAATCCTTTCCCTGTTCCAAAAGCACAATGACGATGTGAAACAGCTTGTGGGCATATCCAAGACGATAGCCACCTACCGCAAGTATGAAGTTACCCGCCGCCACCTCGCCGAGTTCATACAGAGCAAGTACAACCTTTCGGATATTTCCATAAAGGAGATAACCCCGATGTTCATTACCGATTTCGAGTTGTACTTGCGTACAGCCTGCAAGTGCGGTTATAACACGACCGCCAAGTTCATGCAGTTCTTCAAGCGCATCATCATCATTGCCCGCAACAACGGCATACTGGTGGGCGACCCGTTCGCCAGCTACAAAATCCGGCTGGAGAAAGTGGACAGGGGTTATCTGACGGAGGACGAGATAAAAATCATCCTTAAAAAGAAAATGGTTTCCGAACGGCTGGAACACGTCAGGGACTTGTTCGTCTTTTCCTGTTTCTGCGGTCTGGCTTACAGCGATGTCGCCAACCTGCGGCAAGAGAATATCCGCAAATCCTTTGACGGGAAACTTTGGATAATATCACCAAGCGTCAGAAGACGAACACTGACGTGAATGTTCCCCTGCTGGACATTCCCAAGATGATTTTGAAAAAGTACAAGGGCAAGCTGCCGAACGGCAAGGTACTTCCGGTTATCAGCAATCAGAAACTGAATGCGTACCTGAAAGAGATAGCCGATGTTTGCGGGATTAAAAAGAACCTCACATTCCACCTTGCCCGGCACACGTTCGCCACGACTACCACGCTTTCAAAGGGAGTGCCCATTGAAACCGTTTCCAAGATGCTGGGACACACGAATATCGAAACGACACAGATTTACGCCCGCATCACTAACAGCAAGATAGGCAGCGATATGCAAGGACTTGACAAGAAATTTGTCGGTATCGAAAAAATCTACAAGGAAGCAGCCATGTGAATTTTCAGTTACCTATATACCGTTCGTAACAGAACAGGTAACGATTTCGGTAACGAAATTCCAGCTAACAAGTTATATCCCAGTATTGTACATTCTTTTATCTTGCGGGCAGTCGGCAGGCTACCCGCATTTTTTATATCCTTTTCCAACTGGCACATTCCCCGAAACGCCAGCC